>VMHT01105878.1_pt1 | contig 22514 bp, 10 predicted proteins | sample 4693611 | NCBI WGS metagenome assembly VMHT01 (sample SAMN12280063, study PRJNA550983) | marine metagenome | isolation source: seawater sampled from same location over 5 years 0.02-0.2 micron viral filtrate | place: USA: collected off the coast of southern California halfway between the port... ...
ACTTGGGAGGCCTGCTTGGATCGCTATCCTTGAGCAGCGGGGATAGAGGTCTAAAATTGGGCAATGAGTGGGACCGCCCGTTGATACGTGAGCTGAAGAAAGGCGAGGTATACAAGCGTGCTGTAAATATAGTAGACGGTGCAGAAATACGCGCAGGCGAAGTGCCAGGCCAGGTGGAACTGTACCACATCAAAAAGGCGTGTGGTGATCTTGATGAGTATCAAGTTGCGTTTGTCATCAGCAAACTGCGTGCTACGGCAAAGGAAGATATGTACGCGGTGCGTGCGCAGGCCGCAAATGATGTCGATATTGCTAAACGCGCGACAAAAGCGGTGCTAGGACTCCTCAGGCCACTTCTGAGTGACAGTTCCGGCCGCATCGGTACCATGTTTCAGTGGATCGCACTAGTGTGTCTGTCGCCGCTGCTGGTTCCGACATTTGCCATCATTGCTGCCCTGAAGGTGCTGGCCCCTCTCGCTAGCAAAAGGTTTAGCCTGGGGGGCGTTGCGACACTGGCCGGGCTAGCGTTCGTCGAGTACAGTGTTGTCGTATACGTCGCACATGTGGACACACAAGTCGCGCTTGTCGCAGGTATCTTTATAGCAGTCAGTGCAGTGGGGGCGTTTGCAAACCGGAATGCGCTGCTAGCGGGTGCCTTGCTCGCTGTCGCCTTTGAAGCAGCAGTGACGGCGCACGACGTGGTGCTCGCCGATCAAGTGGTCTACACCCTGAGTGCCTTTCTCGCTATTGTTGTCGTCTCCAAGGCAGACCCCTCTTTCCTTATCAGTGTGGAGTATGCAGCAGGCTGGCTGCTCTTTCGTGTACTGCGCCTGTCTACCGAGGGCGGGGCGTCGGCGGAATCCAGATGGCGGGCCGCCCAGATAATGCTGCTGGTCGTGATTCTCGTACATTTTATGCGGCGGTTTGCACGCAGGGCACAGCGCGGCAGCCCGGAGCACACCATCGTCTACAAAGCCGGTGCAAGGCTGGAGACACAAGTGTCTGGCACCCTTATCTTGCTGGTTGCACTGATCTATGCTGACCAAGATGTGCTACCGCTGCACATTAACGTGTGGGGCATTGTGCTGCCGTTGGCCTACGCGATATGCGTCACCGTGCCGCACGAAAAACGGATAAAGATGACGTTTTATTCTAAGACACTCTTCTCTAAGCTTGTGGAAGGAGTGGCTTGCCTTGGTGTGATATACATTATTGGGCTATGCTTCATGTACACCCGCGGCGCCGTGCTCACTGGCACGCCCGCGGACCCGTGTAATCCGCTGCTGACCAATCTACACACGTGTGCAAACGGGGAACAAGGCACATACGTAATCAGCACGTGCTGCCGCAAGAAGACCTACATGCTGGTGCCCGAAGCCAATTGGCCAAGGGTCGACCTGCGAACAGCGCCTGTGCAAGAATGCGAAATCACGCTGTCGTGGCCCACAAAGTTCAAGGACTGCTGCAACAACGATCGCACAGAAGCAACCGATAGCTTGCTTGGCGGGCCAAAAGCGTGCCTGTGCAATAGCAACGTGGCTGGTAATGCCTACAGTGATGATTTAAATGCGTGCGTCTGCAATGCCAACTACACAGGTACAGCGTGTCACATACCTGTATTATAAATGAATCTTGCCAAACTTGATCATGTACTCGTCCGCAATGCCCTGCCCTTCCTGTTTTAAACGCCGGACTTGATCCGAGCTGTGCTGGTAGCGCAGATTGGCAGACGCATCGTAGCCCCCATTAGCGGCGTACACGGCTCCCTTGGGGGCAACAAACGTCACGTTCTTGAAGCGAAACACCCCGTCGTGGTATTTGAAGTCGGGCCCCAAATCCTTTTCGAGGTCTTCGAATGAGTGTGCAACCAAGTTCGACAGCTGCCGGAACAAGAGCTCCTTCCGTGTCCCCTGCTTTTCTTGGCGAAACCCCGGCCATGGCCCCGAGCTAACGAGCATGACAGGCTGGCCAGTTCTTGCCCGTGCACGCACCTCGGACATGGCGATATTGCATCGGTCGGCGCCACCGTCCATGCACGCACCCCATCCCGCCAGTTCTACAGGCGCAATCACAAAAGGTACGGCCGACGATGCAGTAACCGCAGGCACCACGGAAGATGCGCTAGTACCAGCGTGATAAGACAAACACGCCTGATCGTACTTGGCAGGCGTGACTGCGGCGGTAAATGGCATTTTTAATGTGCGCCCGTCGCACAGGGCGTGCAGGCGGTCAGAGAGAACCGTAGAACTGTACATGTTTGCCCGCAGCTGCATTGCGGTGGCCAGCATACGAGGGTAATAGGTCCAGCTACCTTCAAACACAGAGTGCGTCATCGAATCGAGGATGGTCGACGGCTTGATGCCCATGGCAAACGCCGACCCGACCATGGCACCTGCCGACACCCCCGATACCGACTCCACGCTGCGCAGGGCGTGCTGACCAGACGGCTTTTCGGCAAGGCGCTGCAAAAAGGACGCGTACACGATGGCACGCGCGCCACCGCCGCCAAATGACAAGTGCATGGAGTCACCTATATTGGGCACGTGTTTTATACACCACAAATGGGAAACCGCTGCGCCGCCCGTGCACGTCCCGCAATGACACCGGCTGTCGCGTGGCCCGAATTTACAGAAAACGCTATTCAAACTTCAGGCGGAACTTCGAATCAACGCCTGGCACCGGGGGAGTCACCCGCGTCCCGGGCACACTCGTATTCGCCGCCTGCTGGGCCTCAACATCCTTTGCACCGTCCGCCGACAAGTACGGAACAAGGGCTACTATCGCAAACAGAAAGGCGTTCCATATGAGAACACGTACGATATTGTACCGCACAGGCGCTAAAGGCGTGCAGCCGTACCGGTAACATGCGTCCACATCTGGCGTGCCCTTGAGCCCGCCGCACAGTGTCGCGGCGAGCGGCTGGTAGCGGTACCACTCGGGAATCGGGCACCAGTTCTTGCGGTTGTTCCAGTCGATCGTAAAGGCATCTAACCCGTTGGCGTTCGTGCAGCCGGGCATGTTAAAGGAGTACTGTGTGGTGGGACACTGGAGCGCATCGCACGCCTCGCCGTCGTAGGGCGTAGAGTACACGTAGCGCGCCCGGTAGCACATGTTGAGCACAATGATGGCCGCGGGAAGCCAGCGCGCCGCGCCCTTCAGGTCGTGCATGCCATGCACGGGGCGAGACAGCAAAATGCACAAACACATGAGGCCAATCTCCAGCACCCCTGCGGCGTAGAAATAGGCACCGCGGAACGTCCGCTCGCGTGCCACCCCAACGTCAGAGAACACGGAGGCCGTAGGCAGCTCCATGCCGTCGCACGCACCCATCTCGGCAAGGTTTGCCCATGCAAGAAAAGCAATATGCGCAGCGCCGAGGTAGCGCACGAGCACGCGGCACACCGATGAAATATGCATTGTATATGTCATGCAGCGTCACGCGCCGTTAAATAATGCGGGGCGCGGGGGCGAGACTGCCTAAGGGTAGAGCATCGCCTGCCCAAACACTGTCGTTACTAACTGGGCCACCGGACACAATGCCGCTATACGCTTGCGGCCGGTGTACGGTCCGGTCGGGAACTTGAAAGTATCGATCAAACTCAGTGTCCACTTGCATTGTGCGCATGAGCCGCATGATTTGCAGCAAGCCGTCTTCGTCGCTGAAAAGACGCTGGGCTTTGGCTGCCATTTGACGCCTAAAGTTAAATACGTTTCTGGTTAGCCCTGAATTTATCGTGCGTATAAGGCAGTAAAGCTGCATGCTCTTGTGTACAGCTGCATCTGCCACGGAAGGCCTGTCGACAACAGCATATGGGTCGCAATAGCGCAGGTACTCGCCGTGTATGGTAGTATGGCCCGAATATAGGGTGGCCAACGAGCGAATCGGTATGCCAAGTCCACTTAAAAACACGCGTGGAACCTTTTCCAAGTGATACACTTCTGCTTCCTTTATGTATGCTATAGCCCCTACTAGCGGGTCCTTGTCTTCTATGAACCCACATTGCGCAAGCGTTGGCCTAACGTTTTTACTTCTGAAGGTAAACCACCCGCAGCTTCGATCGTTGTTGATGGAAATCAGAAATGCCGTAAGGAGGCAAGCACGACTAAATTCGTTGTATGGTCTATCGCCGTCGCCATCTCCTTCGTATATCGTGTCTGTATCTGCGTCAACCGCAAACATAAATGGCGCTGCGAAATTGGAGGTGTTGTAAAACACAGTTGTCGTTAAGTGCACCTCGTCGGTATCCATGCTAGTAACAGCCGCGATACCATTTTCGTACACAAGCGATGCCACCGCTTTAGGTGTCAGTTTTTTCGGAAATTTAAAGGCATTACTGTCCACCGTATCATCTGGTATTTTTACGAATTTGCGCTCTCGCAGTGTTATATGATTGTCCGTGTAGTGTTCGTTTATGTCACCATCACACATTACACGGTATAACCGCTCGAAAAGTCGATACTTTTGCTGTGGCGTCAGTTGGTTTGCGTACAGCGCTATACACCGATCCGCGTCGCGCTCGGGATCGGCCAAGAAAGTTTCATTGTGCATTTGGACTAATTCTACGATTGCTAAGCAAAACAAGTCGTCCATATTTTGCTCAGCACTTGGGTCATATACATACGTATGTACTGTTCGCGACTGCCCTAGAGCGATGTTTAAATTTCCTAGGGTGTCATCATTGCCCTCAAGGCTTGTGCTCCTATTATGTTTCCAATACATATCACGAAATTGCACCACATAGGTAGCGGCATGATTAGAGTCCTGCACCATATCGAATTTCTTGCGTTTCATAATCGTTATCATGCTTTCACGCAGCTCGTTTATCGTTGGCACCGAATTTGGAAAATCAGGATTTGATTGTATCATTCTGGGACTCTCATCTTCCATCCCTCACACTTTCACCCCACCTTCCATGCTCCGCTAAGTATCGTGTTTTATTGATTCTGGCACCTCGCCAGTCCACGCGCATGCCTGCACCGGGATCCACTGCTCCTCGTCAATCTCCTCCGCAATTGCTGCCTGCGCTGCGAGAAACATATCCTCACTGCAGGCGCTCTTCCACGAATGCGTGCTCACCGCGCTCTCGCTGGGCCCGCTGCAGCAGTACGCCGCGCGCGTCACCACATCGCGTAGGTGAAACGCGTCGGCCAGCGAGGTATGCGCCGCGCCCATGGACTTGACGCCAAACACATGCCGCGGCGTGCCGGGCTTGTCGCTGGAGAGCGTGTTCTTCGGCAGCCCGTACTGCTTGCGAAACCAGGGCAGCGCATCCCACAGCACCATGCCTGCCACGACATCCGTCCCTACCTCGCGCACCAGCACGTGCTTGTCGTGAGCGCGCATGTTCCACGCCGACAGCACGCAGCCGCGGCGCTCCGTCAAGAAGCCGGTCACCAAAGACTTGATGTCGCTGGAGGTCACGCGGTACACGGCACTGCCCCACGACCCATCGGGTTTGCGCGCGTGCGTCGACACCACGGAAGAAGAGGTTTTGAGTGCACTGCAGTAGACCGACAGTGGCATCGACTTGCGCAGCTTGGCACGGCCCGCCTTGTGTGCTAGGCTCGGACTAAACATGCGAATGGCCTGCAAGGCCTCACCAGCAGCTTCGTCGATAAACGCAACGTCCCACAACGGCACGCCGCGCACCCCGCCTTCGGTATCGCACCATATCACGCGCTTAGACTTGTCGACCGAGCGCCCCAGTACGTTCCCCATTGCACAATAGTCCTGCGACTGGGATATACTGCAACAGCGCAAAGTTTGGCCACTATATAAGATAGCACGCTGTACTGCGAACCAATGGCGGCACGTCAAACACATACCGAGCCCAGTGCCAATCTCTCCGTGTCGGACGCTGCCCGTAGCAGTGCACAGGAAATGTCCAAGTACTTTGGCCCGCTGCGAAACTCTGACATCGAGACGTTTGCGTCGGATGCCTTTGCGCACGAAACCCACAACCTGCCCCGCGCCTATGTGGGCCGCAACAAGTTTCTTATGGCCACCATTGACTTCCTGATCACCAAGGACGACGACTGGTACACGCGGCATGTGCTGCCGTGGCTGTACACGGAGGAGCTGCACGTGAAGTGGAACATCTGGCGCTTCAACCGCACCATGATGGACTACGAGCCCGAGCAGGGTGTGCCGCGCTACGTTTCGTACGAGTCGGAGAGCCGCAGCGACAGCCTGGTGCGCCGCGGCCTCGCATTCATCATCGAGCACGGGTTCTACAAGACCGAAATTGGCCGCCAGCACTACCTGATGAACCTGAAGCAGATTGTGGAGGCCGTGCACGAAACCGTGTACTACGGCGTCATCCACGAGCTGCTGGCCTCCCCGAACTTCTACAAGCAGTGGCAGCAAAAACACGGGAACCGCCACAGCTTGATGCAGAACGACGCCACCGTGACCCTGGCAGAAGAGCGCTGGCGCTTTGCTTGTGTGCAGAAAGACGTCAAGGGCCTCTTTGTGCTCGACGCCGAGATCAAGGACCGCATGCGCCGCGTCGGCATTGAGCCCGACGCGTGGGTCTTTCCGAGCAAGATGGCCATCTACGCATCGATGGTGCCCGAGTACTTCAACGAGTACAACCGCGGCGGTGCGCCGGCCACCACGGCGCTGGAAGACGGTGCCAAGCGCTTTGACAGCTTCCGCGGCAACCGCGTGTTCGAGACACGCAGCTTCGATACGGACTTTATGAACGCCGGGGCGACAGAGCCGCTCACACGCCATCGGCAGATCGGCGAGTACTACCTTTTGGGCGACAACGCGGAAGATTACAAATCCGGCATACAGATCTTTGATATGTCCAAGGATGCGTTTACCACCATTACACATGCAGATGCTTTAACGCACGCACAGATGGGCGATAAAGGCGAAAATGGTGTGATCACTAAGATGCTGCAGGAATACCTTAACCACACCTCTAACGTTACGGCAAAGGGAATAGGTACGATTGTAAAAAATATCTTAGGTGACGACACTGACGCGTACAAAGATTTCAAAAGGCGCTATGAAGCGGCTTTCGCAGCTAATACGGATAAAATAATAGCGAGCGTGAAAGCGCTCGTAACAGAGTTAGTTGCTGATAACAACGATAAGAAAATTGAAGAATTAGATGAGTTTAAAGCCGATTTTGGCCATGAAACTAAGACTACAAGAGACGCAGTAATCGATGGCTTAACCAAAGACATGTTACTGCTAGGCGAAGTGGGTAGTGTTACAGGTACAGCAACTCTGAAGCTGTACGACATGCTCGCGCGCGATTACAACGTCATTGTCTTCCCTTACAAGCTGCTCATCTTTCGCCCGTTTATGACATATCGCATGTCAACGGCCATTCTTCTTAAGGGCGGCGAAGAGCTTGGCCAGACCTTGCATGGCCACCACGACTTCCAGCTGACCGACGACGTCATTCACAAGACCCACATTGGCCACTACACGTTCTACAGCAAGTCGGTTGTGCGCGATCCCAAGCTAATGTACCTTGCGGAGGACGTGTACTGCAGCGGCTATGTTGGTGGCGAGAACACTACGTTTGTGAATCGCGGTGAAACATTTTCCAGCGAAGATATCGGCGTGAGCAGTGCTTCGTTGCTGGTCGTTCCTATCGGTTATACCGAACAACTTAACACGTGCATGTCGCTGACCGGCGACTTAAAGAACCAGAATATACATACCGGAGGCAGTGGTAACAAAGGTGGGTTTAGTACTTCTTCGTGCACGGGTGTCGATATGCATGCATTGAGCCAGAACGCGGAAACCACATTCACCGAGGGCGACGAGGGCGAAGTGGGTCGAAATGGCGTGTGCTTCCGCGGCGCGCAAAAGCGGTATCATCCTAATACCGACGAGTGGAAGACGCATACCGTCAACACGGGGCACTGGGGTCCCAACGTGTACGACGGCTGCGGCATGGTGCGCATGGGCATGTACGCTCACCTGAAGGTCCTTTAACTCTCTACTTATAAACCCATACTACCTGTATTGATATGAATCGTTCTGCTCTCACGTGCGCGCCACTACCTGCACGCAGCGTTGACACGTGGCGCGAGTCCTTGCTCAAGCGGGAATCCGTCGTCAGCGATGGGCAGCCATTCACCTGGCAGCGCGGCGACACGAGTGCCACGAGCAGCTCGTACCTGTTTGAAGTCGTCATGCACGCGGCACAAGAGGCGCAAAGCAACCTGCACCGGGCCACGACGGCTTCCGGCAAAAGTTCCTATCGCTTTGCCGTGCAGGCGGCCAAAACGTACCGCTGGCTGCTCCTCGATGTGCTGCCCAAGTGGACCTTCCGGCCTGCCGATTGCCACGCGCTGCCCGACACGGCGGAAGCGGATATCTACGGTCACTACTGCCTGGCGCGCGCGCTCGCCTACGACGCCGTAGGCCAGGCGGATCTTGGCGCCAGTGCAGCCGCACGCCTCGCGGCCGCCTCCAACGCGGCCCACCTGTACACGGTCGCTTCACAGCTGATCGAGGGCGACAGTGCCGCGCTTGTCGACCGAGCACAGCGCAAGGTAGCCGACGCACTTTATTTACACGGCCAGCAGCACTTGCACGAATGGGACAGCGGGAAACGCGACGATGGTGCGGCCAGTGCGCTGGCGTGCTACCAGGAGGCACATACAAGGTACAAGGACGCCGGCCACGCGGGCTGCGAGGAGGAGGTCGCCTACGCCCACGATCGCAACCAGGTGCACTGGCTCAAGCCGTGCCTGCCCCCCTTCGCAGCCCTGGTGCGCCCGCGCGTCACTGCCTTGCCGTTCTAATCCTCCTGGCTGTCGGAGCAGGATTCCGGCGCAGACTCGGACAGCGACTCCGCGTCCGACATCGAGTCATCCGAGGAAGTGCGCCCCCCATCCCGTAACCATTCGCTGTCGCTGCCAGAGCCCTCCTCCTCCGCGGACGATATCACGTCGCATTCATCGTGTCGCACCTCTGCCATAACCTCGGTCCATGATTCGCCGCACTCGCGATACATGCAGGTGAGCGTCCGTGCCGGAATGGGGTCGGCGCCAAAGTCATATACCTTATCCGCCCCTAGCACAGCTTCCCACGTGTCCAGCGTGCTGTGTGGTAGCAGCTCCACGGTGATCGGGCGCTCTTCGTTGTCGCACAGTGTGTGAATGTCGTACGTAGCCATGCCCCCTTTTGTTCGTTGCATAAACACCGTATGAATATTTAACGCCACCGTGCACCGTGTACTGGTGTGCCACACTACGACAGTGTCTTTCCCGACCACCTGCACGCTGTGACGGCTGCACACCGTCGACAGGAACGGGGCCTCTCGCGTATCGATGCAGCACGGGGCGGACGCAAGGCACCGCAGCACGTTCTGCCACACCGCGGGGGATGTGGACCCATTGGTAATCACAACAGAGCGCACCGGTTTCAAAGGGGCGCGGCCCAGCTGGAACGGAGTACCAAACACAATGCCGACCATGCTGGAGCCGACCACAATATGCTGGACCGTGCTGGCCCGTATCGGCACGTAGTCTGCTTTGGGGTACTTGAGCCCCAGTACGCCGCTCCTCCCCACCGTCAGGACGGCATGGCGCTTGCCGATGCGCACTGGGACATCATCGGAGATGGCTGGGGGGTCCATGGAATGTGTGATACGGCACGCTTTGGATGCGCTGGGTCATGAACTGCACGCCCCAGTACGCTGCGATCGTGCACGTCATGATCAGATCGTCCTGTGCCCCCTGCGACTTGCCCGTGTACACCACTCGCGGCTCGCTGCGGCCCGTTTCGCTGTGCAGCACGATCTTGCGAAATCCCAGCATCTGCTTCTGCATTTCGTCCAGCGTCGACTTGCGCAGGTCCGCGGCGGCCATTTGCTTCAGCGGGTTTGCGCACACCATGTCGTCTCCCGTGTGCTGCAAGGCGTACTGAGACATGAACTTGCACAGCTCCATGGCGTACAGTTCCTTGCGCTTGTGGGTGGTGCGCACCCCTGCCAGACCGCCTTCCATGATGGAGTACACGAAGGGGTTCGTGCTCAGCATGTGCTTCATGTGATCGGCCTCCTGTCCCAGGTTGGACTCGCCCACAAAGATGAGCCACGTGTCCCGGTACAGCTGCTGCAGCGCGGCGACGTGGGCCAGCAGGATCTGCTCAATCTGGTCATGGCCCCGCACCGGATGGTTGTCCATGCCCACCAGCACCATATTTCCCGCCACAAACGTCGCCGACACAATGGCCATGTGGCTGTCGCCGCCACCGTTGGGGTCGCAGGCGACCAAGATAAACCGTGGGGTTGGTGGCGAAATAAGGTGGGTGGCGAAGTGCGTGACCCACTCTTGCCGGTACAGGCTGCTCTGGTCCTCCGTCACCAGGCCCACACTCTCGCGCAGCAGCAAATCCTTGCGGTCCCCGTACAGCGTCTTGACCATGTCAAACTTGTCGCGGCTCTTCCATGGCGGGATCACATCCTGGTTGTGCTCGCACGACTCTCCTTTGCCGGCCGCAATGCACGCCTCGCACGCCAGACCCACCTTGATGTTGCGAAACAGCTCGCGGCCATCGGGGCCCTTCATGGTGAACATGTCCGAATAAAAGTTCAAGGTATCCTGCGGGAAATTGCGACGCAAATGTGAATAGTGTCAGACGAAGGTTTTGGATTTCGGGTACAATCGCAGCGTACCTGTGGGGTAGAAATACAGATCAGAGCAGTCTTGTCGACCTCTAGCAGCGGCACAATCACCTCGTAGAACACCGCCAAATCCATAAATGCCGCCTCCTCCATGTACACCACATCGCCACCCACGCCGCGCAGCGTCTTGGCGCACGACGGGTAGCTGTTGATCTTGGCCGTGCCGCCGCATGGGTGCGCTACCCACACCGTCTCCTGGTTGCTCTTGATGACTCGCTCAGCACCGCCGGGCACCTGAGAAATAAGCTGCGTCACCAGCTCCAGCAGCTTGCCTGACGCGCGCCTGCCCGTGCTAAATATGGCTTGCTCGCACCGCGGCACCACCAAGGCCATGGCCGCCACAAACATACCCACGGCCACCGTCTTGCCAAAGCGGCGCGGCGTCATGCACAAGCACTGCTGCCGAATGTCAACCCAGCTGTTCGCGTCCATAATCTCGCGAAAATCAGGGGGCGTCGCGTCTTGGGCGTACAGAAAACGTACGCACGAGTTCAGAAACGCGTCGTGAAACCGTCTCTGTGTATTACTGCGGGTCCACGTGTACCCGTTTTCCAACACGTCCCGCAGCTGTGCCAAGCGGCTTTCGCCCAGTGAATCGACCGACGAGCTTGCCCCCTGCATGGTGGAGCGCCGCCGCGGCAACGTCTGGCGGACCAGCAGCTGCCGCTTGCTGTTATCCGACTGCACGGCCCGGTCAAAATGGTGGACGTATTGCATTGCTACAACCACACCGCGGTAATAATGAGCAGGCCCACGGGCTGTGCACGGAAGTGGTGCAGCGCCAACGACACCAAGACGCTGACCGGGATCGCCCGCAGCCCGTTTGTGCACGGGCCATACGACAGCTGGATCACCGTGATAATCGAGATTGCCGCGCGCGCAAACTCGTGGATCCGCGGCAGATGCATCGTGGAGCACGCCATGCCCATCGCCAGCGACATGCCCCGCAACAGATCCGGCGCCGCAGGCACACCGTGCGTGGCGAGCTTGTACACCACGACCAGCGCGGCGACGCGACGCCATACGCCGCGCGAGAGAAGAAGGGCGATGCACGCCAAGACTATGGCATCGCCTGCAGAAGACGCCAGTGCCGCCGACAGTGCGTCGCATATGCCAAGAAGCGTCGTCAGCATGGCGACGTGAACTACGGTGGGGTCCTTGCTGACGTACATCCGTGGGGCCGACGACGCGCTGGCCTGCACGACAAACTCCGCGTTGCTCTCCGCATAATTGCCGGGGCGCACGCGGTACAGCGGGGCCATGCACGTCTGCGCAAGGTGCTCAAACCACAGCAGCGATACGCGTACGGCAGCGTACCCCGCTGCACATGTCCCATGCGAACCCAGCACGGCAGAGAGCAGAGCCCCAGCGACAAGACTACTTAAACTTGATACTTGAATATTGGACATCCAATGCATCACGTGTGCATGCTAGCAATATGCTCCGGCATGACAAACGTGCTCACCAACGAAGGCCTTTTCAACATTGATCTGAACCCCATGTACAGGCCCATGCCCGCCGACGCACTTGCCGATGCAACATTAAAGCAAATCGAAAGCGACATTGAAGCGGACAATGCGGAGAAGAAGCCCAACTACCCGCACCTCGTGTACTGCCCACGCCTGTCGAATAGCGCCGACACCTTGCCCGTGGGCCTCAGGCCGACGGGGGATCTCGGCATACTGTACGACAAGGCTAGTGTAAACACGCCGCTGCAGCACCATATTGACGTCACCGAGATGTTTTCGCTCGTCGTCAACTCCGGTACCGCGGACGACTACAACGAAGCAGCTACCCGGTACCGCCAGATGTTTGGTGAGACGGCCAAGAGCAACAATGCCGGATTCTTTGTCTTTCATGGCGGGTTTCAATCGCACAGCGGCTGGCAGCGCAGGTACCAAGGCCCCGCATTCAACTTTCTGGACGCCTTTGAGACAGGCAGGATCGTGCCGGCCATGAAGGACGACTGGGTGCGCGACTGGCTCATCTTCTGGCTGCGCTTCAACCGCGTCGTGATGACAGAGGCAGAGGCGGAAGAGGCCTTGACACATGTATCTGTCTCGCACAGCGCCTCGATCTGCTGGAGCCTGCTGCTGCAAGGGCGGCAGGAAACCGTAGTCCCCAACATGGTCCCGAACGCGCTCGAAGCAGAACCACTGCCCGCCGATACTCCGCAAGCGACCGTGTGGCAAGACAAGTGCGTGTACAAATGCGCGCCCAAGGCAAAAACGGACGGCACATGCACCTCCGATGTCAACTGTAAACGGAAGTGCCTGGCAGAACCCAAGTGCAAAGGCTATTACCTGACACAGGGGTGCGCTGGGCAAGACACATGCGGCGCCCTTGTGAATAGCGCGCCCCGGGACAATGAGCTTGCCAATGCACAGGACTCGGGGTTCGGCACCTTTGACCTCTTCTATGCCAAGGAGCTGTATGAAGCCAACGGTGGTGCCGGTATTGCGTTTAATGAACTCGGCACCTTCCCCGTCGGGAAGCGGGTCGTGCAGACCCACGTGTACAAGAAGAAGGAGGCATGCGGGGATGAGCCCGCCGTGGCAGGTACGCCGTATGGGACCTTGGCGGAGTGCGAGCGCGCAGGGGCCGACCGATGCGTAAAGAAGACCACCGGGACCGGCTGGCACGGCGTCGCGTACAAGGAAACGGTCACTGACTGCAGCGCCGTGCACGAGCGCATTTCGCGCAATGTACCCTCCGCGTGCCGTGCCACCTGCCTCGATACCGATACGTGCCTGTCGTGGACGTGGGACACCGGCACGTGCACACACTACACGGGCGTCGGCGAGCTGACCACGTCCAGTGTCGTGCCCGACCTCGGCATGCTCCAGGAGCTCGGCATGAACGTGTCGTATGCGTGCAATAAAGTGGACGAAGTGTACGATATGTGCGTGCAAAAGTGCGTGCACATACGCAACAAGCTGCATCACGGATGGTGCAACAACAAGTGGGTCAATTGCAAGGCAGGCAAGTTTGCCGAGGCACAGACCGATATTCCCGTGCAGGACAAGGGGAAGTCCGTGTGCACGGGGGGCTTCCACCCAGAAGATAGCACACTGCTAGGCAGCAACATCGTACAATACCGAACGGGACGTGCATCACCTCTCACGTACCGAGCCTATGACAACGTGAAATTCCCGCTCAACTACGGCGACAAAAGCGACCGCGCGCCGGTATTGTTTGGCGGCCGGGAGGGCGCGTACACGGCCACCAGGTGCGGCGACATTGGGGCGTACATTATGGACACGGGGAATGTAACATTCAAAGCATGGCAGGAATTTTCCCGAGGGGAGCTGCATACCAATGTAGAAGGCAGAATGAGCAAGCTGGTGGAAGACAGTACGGCCCACCAGCACAGATGGCCGACACACACGTTCGTGTCCATGGGCCAAGGGTCCAAGTCCACCATGGACGGCAACGCCTACGCCAGCCCTCTTGCCGGCACGTCGTCAAAGCCCGCGGATGGCATCAACCCCATCACGTTTCCCAAGTGCCAGAGCAGTGGGTCTGGCCGCCTCTACTCCTTTACGCGCGGCAACCAATGCGTCAACCGCCTCAATGCAAATATGAGAGCGTACTACGACAAGAGTGTGGCGTTTGCCGAAAGTAGTACACTTGCGGGCACACCGTTCCATGGCACTACGATAGCTAGCGGGCCGTCTGCAACTGCTAATTTTGTGCTGGATCCACAACCGTCGGGTCTGGTAACACGTGCCACAACTTCCGATGCCAGCAAAAAATTGATTTGCTTCCGGCCCGAGGTGCGGATGCACAGGTCGTGGAATGCTCATAAATGGTTGGATTCAAACAACCGCCGGCGCCGTGCGTTCACAGGTCTACCTGCAGACCAGTTTTTACCCAGTGCACAAGCAGTTCTTATCGACAGCCATACTAGCGAGCAGTGCACATACCATCAAACAAAGCATGCGCTCGTCACCAATGTTGAATTCGAGAGGGCATATGGCGACAATGCGGATTGTTACACCACAATGAAGGACATGAAGGACTATTACTCTAATGCAGTGGGCGTTACTTCCACTTCCAGCACGATGCGCCAGTTTCCTAGAGGGGTGGGATGCAAGGCCCACTCGGGCACAGCAGCAACAGAGTTGTTGAATGGGTTTGAACCGTTTTACACCAGGGTCATGATAGATAGAAAGATTAATCCCGAATTCAGCTATTACTACAGCTATGACACGGCACTGTATGAACAGGATGCTGTGTCGTACCTGTCCTATGCAGATGGAACACCGGATTCTGGGACAGGCGACAGCAACCTTTGCGCACCAGGCACACCTATGCGCGAAAAAGCCGTGCACTTTTTTGCGTCTGCATGCGCTGAAGGGCCGCGGCAGTTTTTCACAAAGGTAGAAAACCTACGTGCAGGTACTACTGCTAACCCCAAAAATCGCTTTCCACCGTGCTGCAAGCTGTTTGAAATTGACCAGCACTGCAACGCGCGCTTCTATACTGTATCAAGCCATACTGACCGTAAATATGCTTTACCTGTTGCCACAAAAACACAACGGACCCACGGTGATGAAAGAGATAGGTCAGACAATCCCACCCAAGAAGGCTGGCCGTATGCGGAGCATATTATTGAAATTGACGCCGTTGACTATTTCTTATCAACTAGTCGTACTGTTTATCGAGATTTTAATGGATTTGCCCAAACCGAGCCAAATTTGAATATGTGCCCCGGCATGACCGTTCACTCTGAGTGGACTGATGCCGAGTACGCTTTTGCAGCAGTGCACCCTACTTTTAATTATCAGCCCAATGACATGTCTACCAGCCCTCAAATAGCCGCACGTGAAACTGATGTGTATATGGTCCACAATCCGGCCATGCGAAGCAGCACGAAAAGAAACAATCACGACTACGAAACGATCCCCAAAACCAGTACCAGCAATTATATATCTGCCATCCCCGATTCGACCCGTTATGCCAAATGGGGTAATGCCGTTGATGGTGAATTTGCGTGCCAAGGGGTTGTCTATTATGGAACAACAGCCCTACAGCGAATACGTTACCCATCCTTTAACATGGACGTTGACATAAAAAAAAAATGCATTAATACTGCATATGCGTGGGCTAGCATGGGCACACCAGAAGGCGACTGGAGAGATTGGGCATGCTTCTGCTTGGAGATGAAAGACATGTACTTCAAAGGCTCGTATGCGTACGGTATGCCCGTGCATGCCAAGAAAAAGTTCCGGGAAATCGCGCACCATTTCGGCGCCGCCAATGACCAGTTCGCGGCAGACGCACTTACGTACCAGCAGCAGTGCTGGCAGGAGTGTAAGTTGCATTGTAACAAGTATGGCGACCACCGCAAGAAAGGCGGAGGCGATGTTCTTGAAAACATAGCCTTCACGCCAGAAGTGCGCTTTCAAGGCAGGTGGTACCCTATCTGTGGTCTGTATTTTTGGGACAATAACGATGGTGCTACCGCCATCTGCAAAGACCATGGGTTTTCGGTAGGGGAAATTAACCCTACAACTAACCCCCTTGATGCAGATAGGTTTACATTGGACACCGAGGGCAAGTATGTCGGTACGTGCCCGAATAGCGACACAAAGCTGGATCAATGCGAGTCATCTAATTGGGCACTACCTAGTGTCCCCGGCCGGGACTGCTCTACGGGTCAGAAGCTGGGGTTTACAATCAAATGCTCCGGCGCGAAAACCGTAAGTGCATGCGCCAAAAAGTACTGTGTCCACAGCGGCGCCCGTTTCTACAATGAGGTAGCCACCATGGGCGAGCCCACGTGCCACATTCGCGAGACCTGCGAAAAGGAATTGTCAGCAAATACCACGGTCGCGTCCTTCCGCGAGATTACAGTCGGGGCGGGTGAATTGCTTGCCGAAGAGGCCACATTACAGGACCTTGTCGATAAGAAGGCAATGATGCCAACGTCCCTAGCACACATGCATCCGCCGACACCGGGATACATACAGAACGCCCAGCGGGCATTTGCAGATGGCGGTACGAAAGAGCAGGCGACCACCTATTACCCGCCGCCGGGTAAGCGCTACAGAGCACCTTACGACTTGGGATGCACACTGGACTTCACTAAGGGGCACGAATATCCGCTAAAGCTCCTCAAATCGGGTGGGAACACTGGTATTTCGTGGTATAGTGCGGCAAATTTTGAATCCTGTAAAAACGCTGTGCGTACTCACTGTAAAAACAAGCCATCTGACAACTGTCGATATGTATGGCACACAGGCACAAATTGCTACGCAGGTGTCGGGAGTTTTGCGGGTATGTACCGCCCATCTAGTGAAGGTACCGGCCAAATGTACCAATTCAAGTGCGAAGACAATACTGACCACCTCCCGGAGGCATGGACCATACCGGGCAACGGGGTAGGCGCGGTACATCGTAACCCAACCCAAACGGTAGACGGCACAGCGTGGAAAAGGTATGTGGCGACGGTTCCCCGCGGCAATGCACTGCGATACCCGTCTAAGCACCTGCCTACTGCAACCAGTATGGGCTTCTCGCATGACGTCAATGTCGCGAATGCAGGGTTCATGTGCCCTGCCGGGGTCTACGTTGGTGGCAACAGGCATAAGACCTTGAAGAATATCAAGGAAGATGTAGTGGACAAGGTCAACTGGCACCCGCTGGCACAGACCACCCTCATGTGCCCGCACAACAAGCCCGTGCGCTGCAGCAAGCTGGTGGTCATTGAAGTGGCGGGCGGCACGTGCGAGTACAGTAGCGAGACTGGCAAGCAGCAGCACCCCTGGTCCGGTGCCACCGCACAAACAATCGAGCCGGGCAACGAGAACATGGAGAACTGGAAGAGTAAGCTCGGCCAGAACGCCCCGTGCCATCGATACGACTTCGCCTGCCATAGTATCACCGACGACGAGAATACCGAGGTATGCGGTCGTAATTCCGCAGTCGAAACGGCACTTGGCGGTGCCCGCTGCGGGACGGACAGCACAGGCGGCTACTGCGGCGTCGACGCCACGGATGGCGCTACGGTAGACAGTGCGGCAGCACATTGCGATCAATGGCCGACGGGCGACCGCAAGGTGTGCCCCGACGGGTTTGCATACTTCCACAAGAAAGGTGCACTGCGTGCCACGTGTGTGCCGGCCCGTGCGGCACACAAGGATCACGGCGTGCTGCGCGAGCACCTGGCACCGACCCTTGTGATGGAAACAGGGGACAAGGACGGTCAGCACTACACGATGAGCTCGTGCAAGGATGGCCAGGTAGCCACCGCGGATGGCAGGTGTATCGACAAGGACTGTGCAGAGCGCAAAAGTAAGGAGCTATGCGAATCACAGGATGTTATACCGGGCGCTAAATCGTGTGGGTGGAGCAGTAGTACGCTGGAGTGCACAGCGCCAACTCCAACGCCTTCGACTACCCGCAAGCACTGGTGGCCGGGCTTTGTGCAGAAAAAAGGGGCATTTTCTGGTGTGGGGCCGGCATATGTGCATAAGTTTGATACGTGCGAAGGAAATCAAAAAAAGTGCAAAGGGTTTAACAAGTGTGGCCCAATGGCAGAGTACAGCGGCGATACGTGCATTTCACAAGTGAAGACCAAGTGCTGCGCCCGTGCTGGCGTGGGGGTAGAGGGTACAAAACCGAAGGTATGCGAGGCATCCCCGTCGACAAAATGTGCGGGTGGCAAGTTCATGTACAACACGGAGGACTCGCTGGAGGACGCGGCAAGTATAACATACAATGTCCCGACACCCGCCCCGACCGGTTCGGAATGCCCAACTACACACCCCTGGGTAGCGGATAGGCACAGTGGATCAAGCAGCACCACGGTGGCCAGGGGTTACTGCTGCCGGGCCAAGCCGACACCGGCAGGAACTCCGTTGGGCAGCATACGTGAATGCCTGGAAAATGCGCATATGGCCTGTCCAGGGGGGACGTGCACTGGGGTTACGCTCGCGGGCGGCACCCAGATGTGCAGCTGCAACCAGGACAAGTGCGAAGCCGGCACCGACGTGGAGAATGCAACAGTGGCATTGAAGCTGAATATATCGCTGGACGCGGGATACACGGTCGATCTTGAGGAGCTGTTCCTTGTACTCGTGGACAAGACCACTGGTGCGTCAGTGCGAGCAGAGGGGTGTACGGGCCCGCAGTCGCGACTGGAGGGCGGGGAGTTTGGGGCGTGCGCGTGCCAGCCGGCGGAAACGGCGACGCCGGCCAGTGCGTCGGGGCCTGTTTACCAAAAAGGTGCTACTGTTGAGGGGTGCACAGCGGATGTAGACTGCATTGGGACTGCAACTGGCAAGATGCTGTACACGCACGCCGGGACGGGGCGGGTTTACAATTCAAATGGCCATGCCACATACCAATCCTACCCCTCGCGCAACCGGCAGTACCGGTGCAACTACTACGAAACGTGTGCGCCCGACAGGCCGTTTCCGGGAGCAATTGCGTTTACGAAACACGGAACACACGACCTAAGTCCAGTCCCTGTAGACTGCCAATCCTTTGAAGCAGTACATCGCGCGCAGCATTGGTGTGTCGGCATGGGCGACAGCTGCGCGTACCTCGCGAAAGGCGCGAATGGCAAGTACTGCGCCCTGCCAGACCTCGGTGGCATTACCAGTGGCTCTAACTATACGGTATACCAGAAACATACGGCACACGACCTGTACGACTACACACAGGTTACATCGGCAGTTAACTTGGATCCCAAGCCCACGCTAACCATGTTTGACGCCAATGCCGCCGCCGTATGCAGCGCGGACCCAGACTGCGCGGCGTACAAGGTGGAGAACGAGGTTAGTCTTCGATTGTACAAGGCTGGCGAGTCGTCGGCACATGCCAACGTATACGTGAAGGGCGATAAGCTTGCCGCAGGAGCGCCATGCCCGCCGCTTCAGCCCTGCGCGCACGGCACCAACGTGCGACAGGGCGACAAGTGTGTCTGCCGATGCGACGAATTCTTCGCCGGACCACTGTGCGACCGCTGCTCCTCGGCCAATCGCGACGAGACCTGCCGCGCGTGCAAGGATAATTACATGCCCGGCCAGAACGACGTGTGCATCTGCCAGCCGGGGTTTAATATCAGTACCGGCTGTACCACCTGCAAGTCCGGGTTCGAAGGCGTGTTTTGCCAGACGAACACGTGCGCCGTCACGATGCAGGAAACCGTAGGGCCGCTGTCGTACACGCTGAAGAACGTGGCCATCGCCTACAACGCAGCAGGACAGCTGTACGACGGTGTCATCGGCGCTGGTGACGGGCGGGTTCCCTATTCCATGCAGAATACGTTTGTCAAGGCGCACGGCATAACGTGGTTTCTGTACGCCAGCCCAACGGCGGCGCGTGTGAAGGTAACGGATGCAGCAGACCTGCCTACCGATACAGTGCACAACATCGCTGGAGGCGAATGGCTGTACTCTATACCGGAAAAGGCAGGAACTACAACCGTAGCTGGTATTGTGGCCGACGAGGATACGTGGGGGTATGTGTGCACACTGGGTACGGGTAGCTACCCACCGACTGCTGCGGCCAATGCATCTACCTGCGCCAAAACGTGCCCTATTATCACCTGCGGTTCGTGGCATTGGAATGACGGCACGTGCACGACATACCAACACGGTAGCAAGTCGGAGTTCACGGCCTCGGAGCACAACATTGACACCCGCAATTGCCGCAGCGGTGGGGTACGCCTCGCAGGCAAGTATCGCAACCTGCCGGCAATGCCATCTCTTGCAGTGCCCAACGCTACTCGCATGCTCCAGAAGGTACCCGACAATATGCTGTGGACAGTGGTATGCGCGCACGGCAATGGGACGGCAACGTTTATTCTTTCCGAATATCGCAGGCACCCGTGGACAGGCGGGCCATGCGCGCAGCAGGTACAGCTTGCGTGGCTGTACAGCCTCCCGCGCGGCCAGGCCATGGACGTGACGACCCCGCACTATCATGGCCTTGCAAGGACAACATCGGTACAGACTACGGTCAACGCGCCGAGCGCGACCGCATGCGCACACGAATGCAAAGCGGATCCCTCCGCATGCGAGGTGTGGACCTACACTGGCGGCACATGCAGCCTGGCAGTCGGGGGAGCGGGTTTAATTACCCCTATCACCGCATACGCGACATGGGGGGGCGCACTTAAGCCGACCAATACCCTCCCTGTGCCGGCAAAGATGGTGGCCAGCATGAGTAGCCAGTACCCCGGCGATTATCTACCAGCAAACTGCATCGATGGAAACATGAACAACATGTGTCACTCAGCGGATACCACTGCCGGCGGCGAATGGCTCCAATTGGACCTTGGCAGCCAACATCGCATCTACGAGGTAAAGATATGGAACCGCGGTGACGGTGGAAATATGCATCGTCTTGGGCTGCACGAGCTGCAGCTTTCCAATGACGCAACTACATGGACCACCTGCGGCACGTATACCGCTACCGCCACCGTCGGGCCCTTCGAGGAGGAATGTTTTGGGACAGCGCGCTATGTACGTATTCATCAGCTGACAGATCCCATGTACCTTAACCTGGCGGAGGTTCAGGTGCTGCGCAGCCCTGTAGAACCAGCATACCTGCTCCCCGACAAAGCGGCGGCCCTGCCCGACGTTGCCACTAGCATATCCACAGTATCCAACTACCGTGAATGCTGCTACGCGTGCGCAGGAAGTGCATCGTGGCAGATGGCCGGGGCGCGGTGCTCGTGCTTTGATGGCGGTAAAGTGAATGGCGCAGTTAGCGAATGCTACGTGCCTACCATGCCGACGCCGGGGCAGGAATGCAATGTAGCTATTACTTTGGCAAACAAGGGGGCCTTCAAGCCTGATCGTGTGAACGGTGTATGCTTCAACCTGTTTACGGTGACCAATTATGTAGAGCCGGAGGACTGCTCGGCACTATGCCTCGATGAGGAAGAGTGTGATGTCGCGCACCATAGTAGCGCTGCGGTGTGCACACTCCTGCAGTGCGCGCGTCCTGACCTGGCGAAAGGGGATATAGACACAGGTGCAACACTGCATATCAAGGCAGGGGCGTGTGTGCAGCAGCCGAACGGCATGTGCCACTACCGCCCGCGGCGGGCCGGCCACGCCAGCGGAGCGTGCAGCGCAAATGGCGCTAGCGTAGCGTACCAGGCCGATGTGCGGCTGTACTACAACGACGACAATGAGGGAAACAGCGTGCCTGTCCTAGGCGGGCAAGGGTGCAGCGGCACGACAGGCGTCGATAGGATGGCGGCCGAAATGGGCAAGCTCGAGCCCGCCTTGCCCTCCCCGCCGGGCTTACTGATGCAGACGGCCGACACGAACCTGCTGATGCACCGCTTCGACCCCGGTGTCTACCCATCCACTACCGGCTTCGAGTACACCGATTCACCCGAAACCGGCCCCACACAAGCCGTGGCAGCCATCACGCGGGACATGCGCCTGCCCACGCTCAACGTGGCGGGCAGAAGACGTCGTACGGTGCCGAATGCACTAGGTGTCGCCCCCAACCAAGGCGCCACATTCCAGATCACGCAGTCTATCGCCGTGCCGCTCGAAAACGCGGCATGCCACGAGCAGGCCCGGCTGGCAACCGTAATGGCCGGCCTCAAGTCGCCGTCGATGGAGCAGGGCCGCTGCTCCGGCACCAATGCCAAGGACCTGGTGGCCTGCACGCGCGTCAAGCACTACACGAGCGCACTCGAGACCATCCAGGCAGCGTATGTGCAGCAGCTGGCAAGCTGCCACGCCGAGGCGGTAGGCATGGACTACGCATCGACGCTCCATCTCATGATGTACGTGCAGCCGCGCGCTGGACTTGACCGCGTGGAGTACCAGGGGCTTCCGACGTACTACGCGCCACGCAACGTGCATGGCACCGCTG
>VMHT01020797.1_pt1 | contig 22509 bp, 27 predicted proteins | sample 4693611 | NCBI WGS metagenome assembly VMHT01 (sample SAMN12280063, study PRJNA550983) | marine metagenome | isolation source: seawater sampled from same location over 5 years 0.02-0.2 micron viral filtrate | place: USA: collected off the coast of southern California halfway between the port... ...
AGGCACATGGTCATGCAAGTATTAGCATGGATGTGGTGCATAGTATTCTCTATGTACTTTGGTAGTATGTGGGTGTTTGGTATAACTGCAGTTGCTCACGTGTTTCTAATAGGTGCTATTGTTTTAACTGTAGCTACGTTTGAAACTGCAAAGAGAAAGCCTACATTCTTCTTGAAGAAAGGCTATCACACACCAAGCAGAAGTAGATATATGTATCACAATGGCAAGAGAATTAAGTATGATGATAATGACAAAGGTGGAGAGCATGAATAATGTATAAATACTCATTAGGAACTGAAGTTCAAGGAGCAGAGTATATTCAAGGAGACCTCGTTTCAATAATGGAAGGAAAAATAATTAAAAGAAAAAAATGGAGTGGAGAAAATTGGTACACCATTGGTAATTATAAATGGAATGGGGAGTATTACACTCAAGTTTATTTAGAAGATGAAGTAAAGGAGATTACACATGAATAGATTTATTATAGAGAAGACACCATTTGAGATATCTAAATCTCTGTGTGACCAACACGTAGTCAAGATGCCACTAGAAGAAGCACAGATGTTATGTACTGCACTATGGCATCATGCACCTGATTATGCAAAGGAACATGACTTGTACAAACCTGTACACCAAAAACATCCATGCACTCTATGGGCGATGGAGAATAGGTTAAATTATCAATGGGCATTTACTTTGTATGATGCAATGCTAGGTGAATATGGAAAGCGATATCATAAAATTCATGGTGCAAGTAAACACTATACTGCATTGTTCAATGGCATTAAGTTTGTACCTGATTGGAAAAACTTTTTAACACCACACCCACAATGTTTTAGTGGGCATGACCAACTAAAAACAAATGAGGTATTTCCTATACTAGCCTATAGAAGATTTTATATTGTTGACAAGTCTAGATTTGCGAGATACAAGTATACAGAAAAACCAAAATGGATGGAAACAGAATTACCAACTTGGATGAAAGGAGAAGTAGCATGACAACGATTAAACTTACAGAAGTACAAGAAGAAAGATTACTAAAACAAATTAATAATTTGAAAGATATAGTTAATAATATTAATGAGGGTATGCCTTTGGACTACCACACAGTAGTTGAATTACCTAGCTTAGAATTTATACTAGCAGACATATTTAACTTAGAACTACCTAAGTGTGAGCATAGTTATGCAGACAGATGGAGATATTATAAATTTGTAAAAAGAGGAAAGAAAAATGTGGCATAGAATAATAGATTTTTTTAATGTAAATTATGGAGAAGGTACAAAGTTCGACCTCGACTATGGTAAGCTATTAATCATAGCATTGTGTATTTACATAGCATGGAAGGTGTAATATGAAAATAAATAAGTTGATTGATGAGTATTATTTATCTAGTGATTTCAATATGTTATCAGATAAATCTAAAGTAGATTATAAGTATTTCTTAGGTGTCATGTCTACTACTATCATAGACACCAAAAAACTTGGCTCTGTCAATCTAACTAAATTAACAGGTGGTATGTGTAGACGTGCCTATGAAATATGGCTAAAAAGAGGTATTCCTATGGCAAACTATACTTGCTCTGTTTCACGAAGACTTTTTGGATTCGCAATGGAAATGGAGTACGCAGAGACTAACCCTTTCTCTACTTTCAAACGTAAACCAACACAACCTCGCAAAGTAGTATGGTCAAAAGACCAAGTTTGTCAATTTCTTGACTATGCTTATGCCGATTTTAAGTACAGAAGTATAGGTTTGATAGTGCAAATGGCATACGAATGGTGTCAACGAGTAGGAGACATGCGAAATTTGAAGTTTACTTCCATAGATTTTGATAATCGTGTGTTAAATTTGCAACAATCTAAGCGAAGAGCAGTTGTACACCTACCAATTAGTGATGAATTACTTGAAATGTTAAGTCAACAAAAGAATGACTATGGATTCCAAGAATATGTTGCACCCTGTCCAAAGGCGATTAGAGGCTCATACAAGCCTTATACTCTTTATAGGCTGTCCAAGATAGCAAGAAGGGTTATGAGGCTCTGTGGCTTACCTAACGAGCTTAGAATAGCTGATTTACGTAGGACAGGAACTACAGAAATGGTTGAGGCAGGAGTTTCTATGGGTCAGATTATGTCTGTTACAGGTCATGCTAATCCTAATAGCGTAAAGCCTTACATGAAAAATACGTATGCTAGTGCAGAAAATGCATTGACAACTAGAAAAAATTATGGTATAAGCATTATAAATGCCGACAGGGAAAATGATATATTATGAATATATATAATTATATAAATGATTTACAGTTAGGTATAGGAGAGACTAAAAGATTATCTTGTCCTAGTTGTAATGGATACAAAACTTTTACAGTAACGAATAACATGGGTAGAATCTTGTGGAATTGCTACAAGTCTAGCTGTAAGTTATCAGGTTCAACACGTATCCACCTGTCTGTAGAAGATATAAGGGATGCCATAGACCCAAGTGTACTTGATGATGATGTAAATGATTTTACATTGCCTGAGTACGTATTACCACATGGGGATAGACCTAGTGTCACTTCTTGGTGTGCGTCTTGGAGTATAGATATGTCCAAGATAGAACTGTTTTATGATGTGAAAGATGACAGAGTTGTCTTTCCTATTCTCCACGATAATAAAATGGTTGATGCCACAGGAAGGGCACTAGGGTCTCGTTTACCCAAATGGAAAAGGTATGGGAGAAATAACTTGCCTTTTACTCATGGATGTGGTAGGGTGGCAGTAGTTGTTGAGGACTGTGTGAGTGCAGTAGCAGTGGGTAATGAGGTATATGTTGGGGTAGCAGTGTTGGGTACATCATTAGCTGAGGCACATAAGAAATATCTCTCACAGTTCTCGACTGCTATAATAGCTTTAGACCCTGATGCCTTGCCAAAGACATTAGCTTTTGCGAAAGAATTACGAGGTCATGTGAATGACGTTAAGGTACTACGAGTACAAGACGATTTAAAATACAGGAAAGAAGAAGATTATAAACAATTAGAATTATTAACCCCAAAGGAGTAACCAACATGGAATTATCATTAATACGAAGTTTGATGGACAAGCCATTCTATGACGCACATAGAGGTGCAAAGTGTCCTGACAGATTGTTTAGTAAAGATGTGCGTAAGATTAAACAGGCACTTGACCAAGCAATCAATAGATATGAGAGAACAGTTACCCCTGATGAGATAGAGGCTTTGTTTCTAGCAAATAATGCATCTATGACTACTGCACAAAAGCAGGCTTACTCATCACTGTTCAACACAATAAAGAAGGAAGTACCACTTGGAGAAGACATTGCCCAAGAGGTGCTATCCAAACTATTCCAACAAGTTGTTGGCGAGGATATTGCTAATCTTGGTTTTGATTATGTCAATGGTGTTAAGTCCTCGCTTGAGCCACTAAGAAATATTCTTGAGTTGTATGCAGATGACTTTACACCCAATCTTAATATTGAGTGGGATGACATTACTATTGATACTCTACTTGAGAAGAATGACTTAGAGGCTAGATGGTCATTCAATATTCCAAGTCTCACACGTAAAGTTGATGGTATCAATGCAGGTCATCTTGTTGAGATAGGTGCTCGACCTAATACAGGTAAGACATCTTTCCATGCGAGTTTGATTGCTAGTCCTAATGGCTTTGCTCATCAAGGTGCAAAGTGTATCATACTCTGTAACGAAGAAAGTTATCACAGAGTTGGTGTACGTTACTTGACTGCATCTACAGGTATGAAGATTAGTGATATTACAAAGAATAAAGAGACAGCACTACAAAAGTACAAGCCTGTATTTGAGAACATCAGGATTAGAGATGCATCAAACAGAGACATGGCTTGGGTTGAGAGTGTGTGCAAAGCAGAAAAGCCTGACATACTTGTGCTTGACATGGGAGATAAGTTTGCTACTACTGCAGGATTTGCAAGGCATGATGAGGCACTCAAAGCTAATGCCATACACGCAAGGCAGATAGCTAAGACATACAACTGTGCTGTATTGTATATGTCGCAGTTGTCAGCAGAGGCAGAAGGCAAGGTTATTCTTAACCAAGCTATGATGGAAGGCAGTCGTACAGGTAAAGCTGCCGAGGCTGATTTGATGATATTGATAGCTAAGAATCCACAAGTAGAGGGTCAAGACGAAGAAGATGCACAGAGACATTTAAACGTAGTCAAGAATAAGTTGACAGGTTGGCATGGTACAGTTCATTGCGAACTTGATTATATAACAGCGAGGTACGAGGCATGAAGTTAACTCTTGATGTAGAGAATACAGTTACGCATAGAGATGGTAAGTTACATCTCGACCCATTCGAGGCTAGTAATAAGTTAGTGATGGTTGGATGTCTGACAGATAAAGGCGAAGAGTATTTGTTTAGAGATGACTTTAGTGGAGTGCAAAAGTTACTAGATGATGCTACAATCCTGATAGGACATAATATTGTACACGACTTACTGTGGTTGTGGGAGTGTGGCTTTACATACAATGGTTCTGTTTTTGATACAATGCTTGGAGAGTATGTATTGCAGAGAGGTAACAAGCAACCTCTATCGCTTGAGGCATGTGCTATTCGATATGACCTCGATACTAAAAAGCAGGATACCATGAAGGAATACTTTGCTAACAAAGTTCCTATTGATGAGATACCACCACAAGAGTTAGCAGACTATCTGTCTGCAGACTTACGTGCTACCCAAGAGTTATCTGATGTTATATATAGAAAACTCAATACTGTAGAGTATGCAAGTTTGATGAGTACAGTATTGCTTACAAACAAAGTTGCAGTTACTCTAGCTAGAATATATCAGAATGGATTTCATGTAGATAAGGATAAGTTAGATGAAGTTCGTAGTGAGTTTGAAAAAGAGAAGTCAGATATAGAGATACGTTTAAATAGACAAGTCAAAGAGTTGATGGGAGATACACCTATCAATCTCAATAGTCCTGAGCAGATGTCTTGGGTTATCTACAGTAGAAAGCCACACGACAAGACTATGTGGGCAAACAGCTTTACTCCATACATGGATAAGTCTGACTACAGACATACCATAGAGCAAAACTCTGACATTGTGTACAAGACAAGAGCAGAGCAGTGTTCAAGTTGTGTAGGCACAGGCTACTATAGAAAGACTAGAAAAGATGGTACACCCTTTGCTAAACCTACTAAGTGTAGTGACTGTGATGCAGTTGGATATTTATTTGTACCTATTAAGGCTATTGCAGGATTAAAGTTCAATGCTCCTACTGCAAAGTGGGTTAGTGCTAATGGATTTAGTGTAAACAAAACTAACCTAGCTATGTTACATGGTATAGCTAAACAAAAGAATATGACAGACGCAATGAACTTTCTTACGGACTTACAGAGACTATCAGCACTTGATACATACCTTTCATCTTTTGTTGAGGGTATCAACACACATATCAAGCCTGATGGTAAGCTACATGTTAGGTTGTTACAGCACCGAACTTCTACAGGAAGATTTAGTGGTGCTGACCCTAACATGCAGAATATGCCTAGAGGTGGTACATTCCCTGTGAAGAAGGTGTTTATATCACGTTGGAAGGGTGGACAGATACTTGAGGCAGACTTTGCTCAATTAGAGTTTAGAGTATCAGCATACCTATCACAAGACAAGATTGCTATGAAGGAGATAGAAGATGGATTTGATGTGCATAGTTATACTGCTCGTATTATTAGTGATGCAGGTGAAAAAACATCTAGGCAAGAGGCGAAGGCACACACGTTTGCTCCCTTGTATGGAGCAACAGGATTTGGCAGGACACCTTCTCAGGCTACATATTACAAACACTTCACGGAAAAGTACAAAGGAATCGCACTATGGCATTCCAAATTGGCTAAAGAGGTTATGAATACAGGTAAGGTTAGAATACCATCAGGCAGAGAGTTTAGTTTCCCTGATGTGGTAAGACGTAGAGATGGTTCTGTCTCTCACTTCACACAGATAAAGAACTATCCTGTGCAGTCATTCGCTACTGCCGATATTGTACCTCTCATACTTACACATATAGCGAAGAAGTTAGAAGTATTACAATCTAAAGTTGTAAATAGTGTACACGATTCTATCGTTATCGATGTGCATCCTGATGAGATAGATACTATTATCTCTCTTGTTAAGAATATAAATGATACAATGAAAGCTCTTATAGAGCAACAGTTTGAGATATCTTTGAATGTTCCATTATTATTAGAGGCAAAAATAGGTAATAATTGGCTTGACACCAAAGACGTTTTATGATATAACAATAAAACTTTTAGAAAGGAGAATTACATATGAGTAATTTAGTTACAATAGATACTAACAATTATAATGCTATGGCTAAGGCAATGGGTATTGCTAATGAAGGCACTAGCAGTGATGGGAAGACAAACAATCTTCCTAGACTAAAGATTAATCATTCACCTATTATGGGAGAGGCAGAGGTCAATGGTAAGAATGTTAATGTAGAAGTAGTAGAAGGTGGAACGTATAAGTTAGATGTTCCTGATGAGAATATCTTTTACTCTAAGTCAGCTAAGATAAGACCCTTTGTACAAAGATTTATGTATAAAAGATTTGTGAAGAATATGTCTGCAAAGGCAGGAGACCCTATGGGTATTTATCATAAGACTATTATGGCTGATAATCTTAATATTGATTTGAAAGATAATCAAGGTGGTTTCAACTGTGGTAAACCTTCAGGTTGGATAAAAGACTTTCAGGCTTTACCTGTAGCCACACAGGATTTGATAAAGCAAATCAAACGTGTTCGTGTTATCTTTGGTACTATCGAGTTAGATAAACCTACAGATGAAAAGGGTAACTCTTTAGATACAAGTGCTCATCCTTTTATATGGGAGATAGATAATAGAGATGCCTTCAAGACTTTGGGTATTCCTTTTGCTAAGTTAGCACAGATGAAGAAGTTACCTGTTCAGCATACGATAGCTTTGAATACTGAAGAAAGAAAGCTACCAAATGGTAATTGTTTTTATCTACCTACAGCTAGTCTCGATTTGATTAATGCTGTTACTCTCGATGACAAAGACCAAGAGATGTTTTCTAATTTTATTTCTTGGATTGAGAACTACAATTCATACATAATCAATGAGTGGGATATGAAAGCAAAGGATGATATCAGTAAAGATGATATGCAGACTGTAGATGAGTTTATTGATATTGATGATGAGGTAGCTTAATGAACCATCCTGCTGAAATGATGATTCATCAATACTTACAAAATGCAAGTAAGGGTAAGACTGCTATGAGTTCTGAGACTATTGAGCAGGTAGCATCTGATATAAAGGATGCACTGAATCGTCAGTTCAACTCTAAAAGGGATACGGATTTTAAGTTTCGCATGTCTAATATTGGTAGACCTTCTTGTCAACTATGGTACGAGAAGAATAAACCTGAGACAGCAATACCTAGACCTACTACGTTCGTTATGAATATGATGATAGGAGATATAGTTGAGGCTGTGTTTAAAGCTATTCTTAGGTCAGCTAAAGTAGATTTTGAAGATAGTGATACTGTATCTCTTGACATCGATAAAAATAATACTATATCAGGTACGTATGATTTAGTTATGAATGATGCAGTTGATGATATCAAGTCGGCATCTGATTGGTCATACAAGTATAAGTTTGATTCTTACGAGACTTTACATTCAGGCGATAGCTTTGGTTACGTAGGACAACTCGCAGGTTACGCAAAAGCCTCTAATAAAAAGGCAGGTGGTTGGTGGGTTGTCAACAAAGCGAATGGTCAATTTAAGTATGTTCCTGCTCACATAGAGATGGACAAAGAGATTGATAAAATCAAAAAGAATATAAAGTCTGCAGAGTCAGATAAGTTAGTACGATGCTTTGAACCTGAGCCTGAAACTTTTAGAGGTAAACCTACAGGCAACATGGTTCTAAGTAAAAACTGTACATTTTGTTCATACAGACAAGACTGTTGGGAAACTCTCGAAGAGTTACCTTCACAGGTGTCTCAAGCTAAAGAACCTAGAATGGTTCAGTATGTAAAATTAGAAAGGAGAAAAGCATGAGTAAGTCAATAGATGAACTAAAAGAAGAGATACAGGAAATGGAAAAGCAATTAGCAGAGGCTAAAAAGCAGTATCGTGAAATACGTACTGAAGGTTTGCGTAATGCTATAGAGGCTAGAAAAGTAGCTGAGGATGCTGTAAAAGAAGAACTAAAGAACTTAGGATACAGCACTTCCTATAGTCCATTTACAGGTATAACTTGGCGAAACTTCTAAGTGTCTCCTCATAAAGTAAGAAGAGAGGCTATAAAATATGGATATAGGAGTGGCTTAGAACATGCTATATCCATATACCTCACTGAACTTAAATGCGAATATGGTTATGAAAGTCTAAAGATAGAGTGGGAAGACTTAACTTACAGAACGTACACTCCTGATTTTATATTAAACAATGGAATAATAATAGAAACTAAGGGTAGATTTTTAGCATCAGATAGAAAGAAACATATAGCTATAAAAAAACAACACCCTGATTTAGATATACGATTTGTATTTACAAACAGTAGAACTAAGTTACAAAAGGGTGCTAAATCTTCTTATGGTCAATGGTGTGATAAACATGGTTTTAGATATTACGATAGAATAATACCTGAAGATTGGCTAAAAGAAAAAGGAAAGAATGTACATCCTAAATTTATAAAGTTTAAAGGTACTAAAATCGTAAGAAGATATAAGACTAAACCTAAGAGGAAAGTAAAAAAATGAAAGAATTTAGAAGAAGTATGAGACCTGAAGATTTTCTAATTAGTGTCAGACCACAGTTAGACCCTAGAAGATTGTGGACAGGTCAAGTTGATGTAACTATTATGTCATCCCATGAGAACCCATTAAATGATGAGGACTTTTATTCTCTGATGTCTTTTTGCAGAACTATATGTTCTTCTATACCTGTCATGGAAGAAGATGATTATGTAAGAGATAAGTTAGAGGCAAAGGCTGATGAGTATGAGAATAGAAACTCAAATGAAAAAGCTAAAGTAGTAGATAAAGATGACAATGTTGTTTACCTGTCATTTAATACAGATACTGAGGGTAACGCATAATGATTAGAGTAAAGATAATGATTACCCTAAATGTAGACCCTGAAGAATATCCTGTTCCTTCTGATGGAGATGTGACAGAAGATTTTGAAGATTATATAAAAGAATTATACCATGACTTAGAGGGTGTAAAGATAAAGAATATGAAAGTAACAATGGAGTAGAGAATGATAAATAATTACTTACCGACAGATTATCAAAACTTCATAGCACTCTCTCGCTATGCAAGGTGGAAAGATGATGAGCAGAGAAGAGAAAATTGGGGAGAAACTGTAGATAGATACTTTGATTATATGGATAATCATTTACAGAAAAACTATTCATATAATATAACTAAAGCCTTGAAGGAAAAACTTACAGAGCAGATAACTAGTTTAGGTGTCATGCCTAGTATGAGAGCATTGATGACAGCAGGACCTGCTTTAGATAGATGTCATGTAGGTGGCTATAACTGTAGCTACATACCTGTAGATAGTCCACGTAGTTTTGATGAGTGTATGTATATACTTATGTGTGGTACAGGTGTAGGATTCTCTGTCGAAAGAGAAAATGTAGATAAGCTACCTGTAGTCAATGAGCATTTTGAAAAGTCATCTACAGTTATAAAAGTAGGAGACAGCAGACCCGGATGGGCAAGAGCATTACGTGAGTTAATATCATTATTATATGCAGGACAGATACCTACATGGGATGTATCAGAAGTAAGACCTGCAGGTGCAAGACTCAAGACATTTGGTGGTAGAGCATCAGGACCTGCACCATTAGAAGAATTATTTAGATTTTGCATACAGAAGTTTGAGGGTGCAAAAGGTAGAAGATTATTTCCTATAGAGTGCCATGACTTAATGTGCAAAATAGGTGAAGTTGTAGTTGTTGGTGGTGTAAGACGTTCTGCTCTTATATCTTTGTCTAATTTAGGTGATGACCAAATGCGTCATGCTAAGTCAGGACAATGGTGGGAGAATGAGGGTCAAAGAGCATTAGCTAATAACTCTGTAGCTTTCAAGGGCAAGCCTGAGATGGGTACATTCATGAGAGAGTGGACATCATTATATGAGTCCAAGTCAGGTGAACGTGGTATCTTTAATCGTAAGGCAGCCAAAGTAAAGGCTTCTGAAAATGGTAGAAGAGAAATAGAACATGAGTTTGGTTGTAATCCTTGTTCAGAGATTATTCTTAGACCTTATCAGTTTTGTAATCTTACAGAGGTAGTATGCAGAGCAACAGATGACTTAGCAACTTTAACTGAAAAAGTTCGTATGGCTACCATACTAGGTACATTTCAATCTACTCTTACAGATTTTAAGTATCTACGTAAAGTATGGAAAGCAAATACAGAAGAAGAAAGATTATTAGGAGTTTCCCTAACAGGTATTCTTGATTGCCCTATATGGACAGAGGAAATTCTAATAATATTAAAGGAAGTAGCAGTAGAAACTAATAAAAGGTTTGCTAAAGATTTAGGCATACCACAGTCAACTGCTATAACTTGTGTCAAACCTAGTGGTACAGTCAGTCAATTAGTTGACAGTGCATCAGGTATCCACGCTAGACATAACGACTATTACGTTAGAACTGTGCGTGGTGACAATAAAGACCCACTTACACAGTTTATGAAAGATAGTGGCATACCAAGTGAGCCATGTGTTATGAAACCTGACAGTACAACTGTTTTTAGTTTTCCTATGAAGTCACCATCAGGTGCTATTACTAGAACAGAGATGTCAGCTATTGAGCAGTTAGAGTATTGGCTTATGTTTCAAAGACATTGGTGTGAACACAAACCTTCAGTAACTGTGTCCGTAAAAGAAGATGAGTGGATGGATGTAGGAGCATGGGTATACAAAAACTTTGATGAAGTATCAGGTATATCCTTCCTACCTTTCAGCGACCATACGTATGCTCAAGCACCATATCAAGATATAACTGAAGCAATGTATTATGCATTATCACATGAAATGCCTGAGTTTATTGATTGGTCAAAGTTAGCAGACTATGAGAAAGAAGATACAACTAGTGGTGGTAGAGAACTAGCTTGCACAGCAGATGCTTGCGAGATGGTTGACATACAGGCTAGTTAATGTTAGAAGATACAGTACAACTAATATGGTGGCAATGGTGGTTACTTATCGCCATTACCATCAACACTATGATAAACTTAATTGTTTTCTTCAAGGGTAGAAAGCTACATATAAGAGAACTATTACACATTAAACCTAAACGCAAAGGACAAGTAAATGGAAAATCTATCACCAAGTAAAGAAAACAGAAAAAAGTTTGACATCGACCTAGAGTATGGTAAAGTTAGAGAACAGTTTGTAGCAGATATGTTACAAGATAAAAAGATAGAAGTAAAAAGTGAAAGAGATATGTGGCAGAGAACAGGTAACATAGCTATTGAATATGAATCATATGGTAAGCCTAGTGGTATAAATGCAACAGAAGCAGACTATTGGTTTCATAATCTATGCATAGGTAAAGATGTATTCTGTACATTAGTATTTAGTGTAGATAATCTCAAGAAACTAATTGGTAAATTAGATTACAAGAGAAGTGTAGCAGGTGGAGACCACAATGCATCAAGAATGTATTTACTAAAACTTGATAAGTTATTTTCATCTGATGTAATAAAAACATTTAAGGGAGACAAACAATGAGAGAAATGTTATTATCAGCTTTGAAGTCTTACTATGTAGGACATATAAATAAGCACATAGCTAACGTAGAAATATATTTAAGTAGGTCTACAGGTATTGGAGAACACTCTGATATTATTGAAGCTATGGATAAAGAGGTAGGAGAGATTGGTAAGTACGATGATAGACTATCAATGATAATGAAATATTTAGAAAGGAGACAGGGAAATGCAGAGACAGCAGAAGAGCCGAAAAAGGAATCCAAATCTAAGTAAGTATGATGCACCTTTGAAGATACAATTTATGAAAGGTGTTTCGGATTTTAAGAGAGGTAGGTTAAATAATCCCTACAATCTTAACACCATGCAAGCAAGAGAGTGGGAGAGAGGTTTTAATCTTTCCTACTTTCAAAAGTTAGAAAGAGTTAAAAAGGATGAAGCTAGAAGAAGAGGCGAAAAAATTCATGCAGTTACATAATAAGAGTTTGATAAGTGCTAACGAGTATCAAGAGAAGTGTAAGGCTACAGCAATATATCCTAAGAAGGATGCAATAGCTTACTTATCTCTTGGACTTGTTAGCGAGGCAGGCGAGGTAGCAGGGAAAGTAAAGAAAAACATACGTGATGGTACAGAGTCAAACGTAGCATCAGAGATAGGTGATGTGCTTTGGTACTGTGCTATGTTAGCAAATGAATTAGATGCAAATTTAGGTAAGATAATGGAAGATAATCTACATAAACTAAGTAGTAGAAAAGAGAGAGGAACACTCGCAGGTTCAGGTGATAATCGTTAGGCTCTTGCCATTAGACCACCACGATTAAATGTTTTAATTTTATCATATACGTTGTGTGAATTTCCTCTTACAGAGATTGTACCAATAGGTTGACCCAATTCTATTTTACCAACAACAGTTGGTCTTAGTTTTGGTTCATCCTTTTGGTTTGGATATTTTTTTAGATTTACACCTTTTGTAAAATCTGTTTCTAGCGTATAAAAATGTTTACCCTTGTGTGTAACAGACACTAATGTTCCTATATCTTCCATACCCATCGGAGCTTGTGTCCATTTCCATCCTGCACTTGTCTTGAATAAGTTTGCTTTTATCTGTGAATTACCTTTACCTATAGTTCCAACATTATCTACATTATCATCAGAAGCCTTAAAGGATGCTTTTCCATCAGGATTAATTTTTATGTTAGCAGAAGTAACGTTTCTGTCTGTGATAACTTCTCCTGTTGCAGGATTTATATAATCACCACCTTTCGGTGCTTCACCTTTTGGGTAAAGTTTTTCAGGTTTAGGAAACACAGAAATAGTATTAGTTTCTCTAGGTATATATCTCTCTCCACTTGTGGTTGCTTGTTTAACTGCACCACTACCTTCATCAATCTTTCCTATATGTTCAGGAAACACCATAATCTGTTTTGACCTGTCCTTAAAATTATCAAACAAAACAGAGTCATAACCTTCATCCTTTATCTTTTGAAAGTTTTCTTTTAGGTAAATTCTATCTTTAGTAGTCTTAACTACGTAAGGGTTTTCAAGTTTAGATAAATCGAATTTAGCTACTTGTTGTCCTACAGGTATTGGATTACCGTCTATGTCAACACCTTTAAGTAAAGTGCTAGTTGTCACTTTCTGACCTGTTGGTCTGTAAGAATATAATCCTTGACCACCCTGCTTACCTACTATATCTAACTGATTAATTGCTCTCATATTAGCATACTCAGAAGCAACTTTAGGGTCGAGGGTAAAATAAAAACCTTCGCCTAAAAATTCGTCTTGCCTTCTTCCAAACTTTATATCAAAGAATGGCTTATCCATGTCTCTACTCTTGGATGTTCCATGATATCCTGCTATACTAAATTCATCAATTTGTTTAGGTAAGAGTGCTCTTTCAGATTCAGGCAACTCATCAAATAAAGTACGTAGCTTAGACTTTTTTCGTTGTATTGCAAGAGATGGTTCACGTTTCTTAGTTTGAGCTAATATCACTTCCTTAAAATTATCTTTTTTAAATGCATCACTTTCAGCTAATATAACTTTAGCTGCCTCATCTTTCTTTCCCTCTTTTATTAGCTGACTTATACCCTTTTGTACTCGCATAGGTCCTGATGTAGCACCACCAACTCCTGCAGTAAGAAAAAAATTAACTATGTCTCTTCTTAATCTATCATCATCTTGACCTGTAATATAATTTTTAGCTTCATTTATAACTGCTGCTCCACCCTTTATACCTGATTCAATGGTACGTAATCCTAAATCTAAAGAATCAACTGCACCACCAACAACAGTTTTATTTATACCACCAAATACAGGGTCATCAAATACACCCGGCAAAGCCTCAAACATAGACTTAGATAAATTGTCAGACTGAAATGGTTCAGTGAAAGCATCAATCAACTCACTACTAGCATTTGACTTGTCTATATCATCTAATATTTTATCTTCATCTTCCATTATTTTAACCTATCTTTTTTACCTAGACCTTTAGCATAGTCTGTGTATTTAACAAATACATTTTCTCTATTTGCCCAAGATTTATCAGTTAAAGGTCCTTTAACTATGAAATAATTTCTATCCATGTATATATTTTTTGGTTCAATCAAGTTTTTATTTTTATCATAAACAAAATCATTTGTCTGTCTGTAATGCTCATTTGCTGCTACAGTTTTCTGACCTGATAGACTTCTCCAATCTTTTACTACCTTACTTGTGTAAGGAAAACCTGCTTCAACTTCTATTGTCTCAAGTTTAGATGCAGCATAAGCTCTAGCCTCTTGTACATATAATCTAGCTATTTTCATAATAGCAGTAGTTCTTTGTGCAGGAGCAACTTGAACAGGAGCAGTCTGACCAAAAAAAGATTCAGCTACTAGTTTTTCACCACGTTTTTCAGCAACTTCTTTTGCGTCTTTTATAATAGTTTGATAAGGTTTACCTCTTATATATGTAGCCATTCTTTTAGCTAAATTAAATTCACTACCATCTTTACCTAAAAGGTCACGTGCAGAAACTTCTATCTGTGGATTTTTGTAATCTCTTTTATAAAATTCTCTATCAGGAATATTTAAAATTGTAAGTTCATTATCAAATATAGTCTTAGCTTCTCCTAATGTAAAACCTGAAAGTTTGTAGATGGGAGATACAGTTCTTCTAGGTCCTTGTCTTGGGTCAACAGCTTGTTTATCTACAGTTGGAATATTAGTAAATAATTTATCTGCCCTTAATTTACCTTCACCAAAAAACTCAAACTCTTGGACTGCTCCTTTAACATCTACTGATTTAAAATCAGGTGCACCTCTAAGAGCACTTGCTAAAATAGTATCTAGTATGTTTGTTTGTCCTGTTTTACTTTCAGGAACTTTCCTCATATCTTTATCAGATATACCATAAAAGTTTTTCACAATTTGTGTGGGTATCATAAATGCCTGACCAACATTACCAATAAATTCATCTATCATTGGTCTATCCATCTTTTCTTTATTTTCACTAAAAGTACTAACAAAGTCTTCTAAAAACAATAAACCCATACCTCGTCTAACTGTAACACCTATGAGTGCTTGTGATGCATCTTTTGAGTATTGTTCATACCCTAACCCTGTATCTGATGGTAATGTATCTGTTTGATATCTATACATTATATCAGCAGCTAATATCCAAGGTGCTAATGCACCATATATAGGTCTACCATCTATAGGTTTTCCTGTTTCACTTTTAATTTCCCACCAATGATTAGTGTTCCCTTGTCTATATCGCCACTCTAAAGCAGCTAAAAACAAACCTGTTCCCATAGTTCCTCTAGCTAAGTCTTTAGAAAAAGTTGCTTTGTCTGTTTTAAATAATTTTCCTACAGTTGTATAACCTTCTTTAGTTAATTTTCTACTACCTATGTTTTCTATCTTTACCATATTTATAAGAGGAACATGATTATAGATAGTTTTTAGGTGGTTCGCTGTATATCTAGGAAATGGTAAAAATGTTGATATAACAAAAGGTAAATTTTTGTGACCTGATTGTAACATCTTATTGAATCTGTTTAAGTATCCATCGCTTTTAAAGGTTGCTTGATACACAAATTCATAAGTATCTTGAATAGCTGTTTTCAATACCTCATCAGGTATTTCAGATAATTTACCTGTCTGAGTAAGTGTAAAAAAGTCATGTACTCTTTCACCCTTAACAAGATTACCAATCTTATTATCTTTTAATGCTTGTTCAAAACCTGCAGGAGATAAAGTAGATATAAACTCTCTTGTTGCTTCCATGTTTGGAAAATCTTTTTGTATCTTCTGTGCTAACAATGTTTCTAAATCTAACGTTGTCATTTTTACAGCATTTTCAGGGTCTAAATTATTTATACCTCTACGCAAAAAAGTCGTTAAGGCTGCCTGCTTAAAATAGTTATCAGACAATGTATTGAAATAATTCATCTTCGTTCCAAGCCAAGCCATCTTACTTGTTGTAAATTTAGTTACTGCTCCATCATCTGCCATTCTATTATTTAGGTCTGCTGCCTCTCTAAATAAGTTAGACATTTCTTCAGGGAAATCTTCTTTAAGTATATCTCTAAATATTCTAGCTTCTGCAGGTCTAACCATATATTTAGCCATTGCTAGTGTATCCTTACTAAAAGGATTTTTTAATTGTAATGCCTGATTTAGTGCATATACACCTGTATCTACACCCACCCTAAATAAACCGTTTATATTATTTCTTATAGTTGTTTGTGGCTGAGATGTCATCATACCTAACTTGGCACGGTCAGCATTTTTAAAGAAATTTCTAAGTAATGATATTCCTTTATTATTTTCTTTTGCGACATTATCAGCAACATCTTTAGTTATACCACCTGTTAAATTAGCTTCATTCAAGGCATCTACTTTATTTAACAGTTCATCAAATTGTATTTTCTCTTTTGATTTTTTTCCAAACTTTTTTATTAATTTTTTAGGTTGTTTAAAATCTGTTAATGCTTTACTTAGTTGTCCTTTAGATTGTAATATTCTAGCAGCATCGGATACATCACTTAAAAACACCATACCAAATTGGTCTGTTGTTAAGTTGTGGTCTCTCAATATTTTTTTAATCTCTGCTGTTTCTAATAATTTACGTGTACCATCTTTTTGTAATACACCCTCTGTGATAGCTCTATGAAGACCTGCTGTTACTCTTTCTGTAGGACCTAGCTTAATTAACTTTTCCATTCTTAGCGTAGCTGCCACTAAATTATTATGAAACTCTACAGGAAGTCCTGCTATAAAATTTTTAGGGTCTGCAGTTAAATCCTTACGTAACTCTCTACCCTTAGCTGTTAACTCTGGATTTAATCTTTCTAACTTTTTTGATATTCTCTGTATATCTTCTAAACCAACTGTCTTTAGAAACTCATCTGTTTTTAGTTTAGCAGATTTTTTGACTTCTTCCTTAGAAAGTTTAAATGCCTCTTTTAATTCTATTGCTTTAGCTGTAGACCTTGTTTCTAATAAAGAACTAAATCCACCAAATAAAGAGCCACCTGCACCTTGAATACCTGTTTCTAAACCTACAACTCCGGGTCTATACTCCTCTTTCATAGTCATACTTCTTAGCTTTTCTTTACCTGAACTTTGTAAATATCCAACACCAAATTCAACAGGAGCTACCTTAGCTGCACCTTTTAAAAATTCTTTAATATATGTTTTAATACCTTGCTTACTAGACTGAGACATTACACCTGTGCCTAGTTTACCTTTAGTAGCTAACATTGCTGAGAATATGTTAGAAGGAGATGTGAAAGTAGCACCCATATAATCTTTTACTTTTCTAAAAGATAAATCTTCTCCTTTATATTTTTCCCATACATCTAAAAGTCTACCATATCTATTAACTCTTGCGTTTTTAACATCATTGTCATCTGAGTCATATAAATAATCAAAGTCTCTAGCTAGTGTAAACTCATTACCTGTATCATAATATCTCTGTCTTTCAGTCCACGCTTCCCATATCTTATCTGGTGTATCTAACTCATCATCATCAATATTATGACGTGCCTTTAATAAGGTACGAGCATCAGCTAGAAAAGAAGCATCTTTCAGTAAAGATTCTTTAGTGATATTCTTTCTGTCTAATTTATTATACGATTTAAGAGTCAAACCTTCAGGTGTTGTGTAAGGTCTGTTTTCAATATCTTTTATAGTTTTTACAAAGGGAGTTCCGGGGGATGTAACATCTACTTCTGTAAAAATGTTACTTATGGTAGGTTTCTTTTGTTTTACTTCAGTTGGTTCAACTTTAAAAAGTTCTTGAGTTTGTTTACTTAAATCACTGTCAGTATTAAATATAGTATTAAACTCATTCAATAATAGGTTGTCATCTAAAGAAGTTTCTTCAGAAGTTGTATCAGCATCTTCTTTTAAAAGGGAATCTAAATATCCTGACATATTAATTGCCACCAGTTATATATGGTTTTATCCTAATTCCAAACACCTTAAGAATATTTCTTATTTCTTTTTCAGAATAATTTAAAGCTGTCAGTCTTTCTCTTAATTCACCTTCTACCTCATTGTGAAAGTCTGTTCCTATATTTTCATTTTTAGAAAATTTATTTGAATATCTATTTTCATTATACGTAAGTAAACTCATTAAGGAAACTTTATCTGAAGCGTTACCTTTTAGTAAAGACATATAACTATTTTGAGCTAACGCATCAGGATTTTGAAGTGCAGCATTATTTAAAATAGATTTAATTTTATTTTGATTGCCTGCAATATCTTCCATCTTGTATCTTGAATTAATATTATTTGCTGCGATAGACCTAGCTCTATTTTGTGCCTCAATCAAACTTAATCCTTCATCTATTTGAAGTTTTCTTACTATTTCATTATATTGAGGAATCAATAAGTTAACATAAGTTGTAGCTAATGTTAAATCTGCTTCTTTACCTGACTCAGGTCTATATATACCCCTAACATCCTCAACACCTTTACCACCAAGACGAGCAAAAATATCTTTAGTAAAAGCTCTTCTAAAGTTATCTACATCTTTTGCATCCTCAGCAAATACTTTTATCTTACCTTTTCTACTCAAACCTTGTTGAAAAGATGATAAATCACGTCTAGTAACATCAGGTCTTGTAGCACCTGTTCCAAGTTTAACCCTACTTGCTAATTCATCTTTAGGGTCAAAACCAAATAGCACATCCACAGCAGTTCGTGGAACTAAACCCGAATAATCCATTTCTGCTTCTTTATATGCAGGCACTAGAGAGTTTATTAATTCAGCTTCGGTTAAATCAGTCTTACCTTCAAATTCTTTTATAGCACTAAAAAATTTAGCTCTATTATCTTTACCATCTATAGTAGCTAACTTACCTACTATTTCTTTTCTCTGTGGTTCAGGCAATGCCATGAGAGCAGCCACATTAGGTAAATTATACTGTGACAACAAAGGTCTTATTTCCTTTGTCATATTTTCTATATCAGTATCATATTTTTTTCTAGCGGCTAATCGAGCTCTAATAGCAGCAGAGGACGCAGCCTTAATAGCCTCTTGTTGTCTATCTAGCTGTCTATCAATTTCTTTAGATGCACCTTCAGCAACACCACCTAAGAAAGTTAAAGCATCACCACTTAATCCTAAGAAAGCCATTTTATCTCCTGCCCATTAATCCTCTTGGCATTTCTGCCAACTCTTCTTCTGTTTCAATTATTTGTTCGTCAGTTTCTTCTCTATCTTCAGATAATTCTTCTCTAGCCTTACTAATTCCAGCAAGTATTCTTGAATCTTTTACTTCAGCTTCTATATCTCTTTCCATACCTGTTTGATACTTTATACCTTCAGCATCAGCAATAAGCATTATCATTTCCATGATAACAGGTAGTATCAAAACACCTACATCAATACTATGTCTACCTTCCATAACACCTGCTAACTGTATTGTATTAGCTAATGTTGTTACAGGAACATCAGACTGTAATATATTTACTATCTGTTCTGTTAAAGACTCATCCTGCATACGTTCTATATAATGTGCAATAGCCTCTTGTACACTCGCTTGCTGTGGTGGATTTTGCCACGGTCTAGCTCCTACTTCGTGTGTTAGAGCCATACCTGCTATAGGTGCTTCTAATGGAAGTTCTTCACGTATCGGCATTTATCTTCTCCATCATACCTTCTTTTTCTTTTCTCAAGGTTATAACTGCATCAACTACAAAGTCTATAGGCTCTATGTAATTATCACCTGTAGGACTTTTTTTCATGCTACTAGACCTAGATAGAATACCACTACCTTTATCTTTTTGTATATTTTTTTCTGATATAATTTTACCTTGCTTTATTCTTTTATCTATAGCTTGGTATATACTTGCTGCTGGATTATACATCAATACTCCTTAGAAAGGTTTTAGTTTACCTATATATGCAGAACCTAATTGTCCTATAATATTTCCTATAGCACTAGTGCTACTAGACCTTTGTTTAGCTTCAGCTAATCTTTCAGATGCCTCAGCATTAATATTTGCTACTGCAACTTCTACTAGTCTATCCTGCTCACTCTCAGCACTCTTCCATGCCCACTCCATAGTGTCGGCATAATACTGCCACAGATTAGCATATTGTGTGTTAGATACATCTAATGCTGCTTTAGCATTTAATTCATTAGCTCTATTTAAAGCTGCTGTATCTGCTGTAGCTATTTCTCTTCGCCACACTGCATTATTCTGTGCTATAGCTAATTGATTCTGTGCATTGAATTGGTCACGTTGATTAGCTACTTCTGCGTTAAATCTTGATAATGTATTTAACTCTCCTGCATTAAACTGATTCTGTGCATTTGATTGTGTTGAATTAAATTGAGATATTTGATTAGAGAGATTAGCCATAAACTGGTCAACTTGATTCTGTGATGTAGCATTAAATTGTCTTGATGCATTTTCAGCAGCTTGGTCAGTTAGTAATGATTGATTTATAGCTTGAGCATTAAATATGGCAGTCTGTTGTTCATTACTTAAATTAGCCATGTCTAACTGTAAAAAGTTACTTGCGTTTTGCACAGCAGTTTGTTGTCTAGCATTTAAGTTTGCAGTATCTAACTGTGATAATGCTGATGCTTCAGCCATAACTACAGCTTGTCTATTTGATAAATTATTAAGATTGACTGTATTTGCTGTTCTACTATTCTCTAACGCTATCTGCTGTTCTGCAGTAAAGTTTCTGTTTGCTATATCAGCTATACGTGCAGAGTTTTGAACCCTTGCTTGAAACCCTTGGTCAAACTCTTGTCCAATGAACTGTGCTCTTTGTTGAGCAGCTAACATAGCTCTTTGTTGTCTGTTGGATAAATTCTGCTGTTCAAATGTAGCAACAGTTCTAGCATCTGCCTGTGCAATAGGTAAAGCTGATTCCATTGCCGCCTGTACAAGTGCCTGTCCTGCAATACTAGATGCACCTAAACCTCTTTGTTGCATTACTGCTTGTACACCTCTGATTGCTCCTGCTGCCCATGCAGGTGGATTAGTGGCATCAAAGTTAGCAGTTAGTCCTGCTAGTTGTCCTGCTACAGTAGCTTGGTCAGTAGGTGTTGCTGTGGCAGCCTCTACTTGTTCTGTAAATGCTTTTGCTTTTTCTGCATCAGCAGTAGTATCTATTAACTCACCTGCCTGTATCTGTCTTTGTACTGGATTATCTAATTTAATAGAATTACCTTGTGCCGCAGTAACATTTGCAACACTTGTAGCTGTTTGTTGTGCTGCTACAACTTTAGCTCTTGGGTCAGCTAAATCAGTTTGAGCTGCTTGGTTAGCCTCTATAGCATTTTGAACTTCAGGACTTGCTTGAGCTGCCTCCATAGATGTTGAGGTAACAGCCACAGGAGCACCTGCTTGCATTGTTTCTGCACCATATGTGGGTGCTATAGGGTCTGCTCCTAACACTCCTGTAGTTGGAGTAATAAGTTGTTCCTGCATTACAGGTGTGAGTTGAGGCTGTGTAACTGCACCCACAGGTAATGCACCTGTCTGTGCTAATGTTGTGCTTGCCTCTGCTATAGTTTTACCTTCATCAGCAGTACCAAAAGCAGGAACTTGTCCTTCACCTTCTCCTAATGTGGGTACATATGCTTGTCCTGCAGGAGTAAATGATGGTGTAGACTGTGTAGGAGCACCACCTGTTTGCAGTTTAACTACAGACCCACCTTTAGCCATATCTTGTGCTCTTTGACGATACACAATCATCTCACGTTCTTTATCAGGGTTTTGTTTTAGGTAATTATCAAAGTTTTCCATACTACCTGCATAACCCATACGATTGGCTATCTTTTGTAATCCTTGTGGCTTAAAGCCTCTGAACATTGCCATTATTTAGTTCCCATTAATATCTTGTCTAACTTATCTTCTAATCTTCTCATCGCATCCATTATCTCGTGGACATCATCCTTAACGTCATCCTTACGTGCATACTCTTCTCGTGTCTTGTTAAGGAGTATCTGTATTCGTTTTACCTCTTGGAACATCTTGTTAAATGCCCAACCGAATGGTACAACGACCATAGTCAGTATTATGTTCCAAAATAACATTGGGTCAATGCTTTCCATGCTAGTCAGCATCCTCTATCTTGTTGCCTTCCTTGACCCATTCTTGGATTGCTTGATAGTGTCTGTTGTCATTACTCAAAGGTACTAATAAATACGGAACATTATTTGGCATGGAGTTTAAAACAAGTTTAATACAACTGTTTTGACCATTCTCATCTTGTACATATTGTGTTGATTGAATAT
>VMHT01061216.1_pt1 | contig 22498 bp, 22 predicted proteins | sample 4693611 | NCBI WGS metagenome assembly VMHT01 (sample SAMN12280063, study PRJNA550983) | marine metagenome | isolation source: seawater sampled from same location over 5 years 0.02-0.2 micron viral filtrate | place: USA: collected off the coast of southern California halfway between the port... ...
AAAGATTTACAAGAAGTCGATGCAATTTACCTAAGTCATGTTCATCCAGACCATTACGATGAAAGAAATTTTAATTTTCCAAAAAAGATACCAATCATAATTCTTAATGAAGGTCCAAATTTTATAAAAAAGAATCTAATTAAAAAAGGGTATAATAACTTTATAGAAATTAAAAATAATGAGACTAAATCATTTAAAAAATTTGGAAAAATTGATTTAGCTCTAATGAATTATAATGCCGCTGGACCTTACCCATCATGTTTTGACAATTTTTCAGAAACTGAAAAAAAAGCTGAGCATGATAGGATATTAAGGAGAAATTTTGATCACCTTTGTAATACTATACCTTTGCTAAAGCCTAAATCTGTTTTGCCTTTTGCTGGAGCTTATGTGATTGGGGGAAAAAATTATAAAAAAAATAATTATCTTGGAACTACTACTTGGGATATGTGCGCAGATTACTTGGAAAAAAATCTTAAATTTAAAACAAATATATTCTGTCTCAATGAAAATCAAATTTTTGATATTGCCTCTTTAAAAAGAGAGGGCAACTATCATAAAATTAGTATGGCGCATATGAATGACTACATCGAAAAAATTAAAAATGAAAAATATGATTATGAATTAGATGAAGATCCTTGCGTAAAAAAACTAGAAGAAGATATAAGGATAGCAAGCATTAGATTAAAAGAAAGAACTGATAGATTTAAAATAATGCTAAAATCAAATGTTTATTTAAATTTTAACGGTAAAAAAATAAAAATACTAAGTGGTATTGAGAAAAATTATAATTTATTTTGTTCTTTAGATAATCGCTTACTACGAAGAATATTGGATAAAAAATCTCATTGGAATAACGCTGAGATTGGTACTCACATATCTTTTAAGAGAGAGCCAAATAAGATGGATCCAGATGTTCACACTATGATGAGTTTTTTTCATATTTAAGTATCAAAACAAATAAATTTATTTATTTCCCTTGAACTTAATGAGTCGCTTTCTAGGTTTAGATTTTAGCTTTTTTTTAAGAAAAGAATTAAAACTTTTAAAAAACTTTATTTTTTTATTCGAAAAAATATTTTTATTTTTCCACATTTGTCCTTCAGGCCATTTTCCAGAAAAGTGAACAAAATAATTTTCACTGAGAGTATGTTCAATACAATCTAGAACGACTTTATCATTTTTTTTATATTTATACAAAAATGGATATTTGCTATTCATCTCAAGTAACCATAAAACTTGATACTTATAGCTTAACCAATTAACTTTTTTAGCTTTTAAAATTTCATAATTCATTATGGGCTCTTCGCCAGTTGTAAGAGTTGCTAGTTTTTTATTTTTATATTTATAGTAAATTTTTTTTAAAAACTCAGATTTTTCTTTAATATTAAACATGAATAGTCCAGAGCAAAAATAATCACCTAGATCTGGCCAATTATGAAAATGATATGTCTGGGCTCTGTTGATAGTTAAAGCTGAATCAAGTGGAAACGACTTTTGATAATAGGCCTTTCTCATGAAGGCTGCTTTTCTTTTTAAATAATCGTCATTATGAATGTAAAAAGTATTTTTATATTTCGAAACGACAGAAAATTTCCCTTTTTTAAAATTTTTAAATATATTTGGAGCTAAGGGATTAGTTAGTATATCGTGGTCCATATAACAGACATTTTTTATAAATTTTAAATTTTTTTTAAAGTAATCCGCAAAAAGGTATTTGTTGAAAACGGGATTAGAGTAATATCCTTTTTTAGCAACCAAGTTTTTGTAAAAAATAATTAATCCAATATTATTATTTTTACAGTACTGAACAATTAATCTTTTAGAAAAATTTTCCCACTCCTTTGTAACTTTATTTCCAATTAATATACTTGCTATATAATTTTGATTTTTTTTTGGACTAACAAAAATTTTGTAAGTTTTTTCTTTTTTTTTCATTTTTTATAATTTTTTTCTAAGATTTTCCAATCTGATAAATTATTCACATCAACAAATTTTTTAGAACTTAAGTGTATTATACCACTCTTATCACTAAATATATTTAACTTTTTTTTCCATGCATTTGCCGTTCCCCAATAAAATTGGCCAGCATCAAAAAAAGGTTGAGATTTCCTTTTATTTTTAGAAATTCTTTTATTGAATATATATAATTTATTTTGATTAGAATATGTTTGTTCAGTAACTGGAAAAACATAGTTGAATTTTTTTTCGTTTAAAAATTTTAAACTCCTAACCAAAATTCCTTTTGTGATCATTGGGCTAATTGGAAAAATGCAACAAATATTAACTGGTTTAAAATTCAATTTTATTATTTTTTTTACGGCATGTGAAACAACATCAATTATAGGAACATGGTTTTTTGATAAGTATTTTGGGCGTTTAAAAAGTATTTTAGCTCCATATTTTTTTGACATTTTGATTATTTTTTTATCATTTGAAGAAACTATTACTTCTTCAAAAATTTTTGATTTTAGAGCAAGTTGAATTGCATAAGAAATAATTGGCTTACCAAAGAAAATTTTTGAGTTTTTATTTTTTATTCTTTTACTTCCTCCTCTAGCAGGAATTATTGCAATATTCATTTTACAATTAATAGTTTTTATTGATTAGTTTTTTAATCTGACTAATTTTTAATCTTTTTTCTTTATTGCTACTATTATAAGAAAAATTATCTTTAACAATCTTTCCACTGTTAAACTTAAGATATTTTTTAATCAATTTATCTGAACTTAAAAGTGTACTCGGGCATATTATAAAATATTTTTTGCACTTTATTTTTACTGAATTATCAGAGTTTGAAATAAGTTCTTCATGTATTTTTTCACCTGGCTTTATTCCTATTTCTTTAAATCCATTTTTTGGTTTAAATATTTTTACTAGATCGAGTATTTCTATTGTATCCATTATTGGAATAAAGGTTTCACCCCCTATCATATTTTTCAGGGCCATAATTACAAAGTTTACTCCTTCTTCTAAAGAAATATTAAACCTAGTCATATTCTTATTTGTTAAAAATAATTTATTTTTTTTCTTTATTTGTTCAATGAATGTTGGAACTACAGATCCTCGAGAGTTAAAGACATTTCCATATTTTACTACCGAAAATTTTTTTGATGAATAGTTGTTTGCAGCAATAAAAAGTTTTTCAGCTGCAAGTTTAGAAGCTCCATACAAATTAACTGGAGATACGGCTTTATCTGTACTTAAAAAAATTGCTCTTTCAACATTTGAGTCTACAATAGCATCAACTACATTTTGAGTTCCGACGACATTAGTTTTAATAACTTCGAAAGGATTATACTCTCCGGATTCAACATGTTTAAGAGCGGCAGCATGAACAACAACGTCTACACTTCTCATTGCAAGTTTTAATCTTTCTAAATCTCTCACGTCTCCGATGAAATATCTTAAGATTTTACCAAAATTTTTAAATTGAGCTTTCATCAAATATTGCTTTAATTCATCTCGACTAAAAATTATAATTTTTTTTGGTTTATAACTTTTAATAATTGTCTCTATAAATTTTTTTCCAAAGGAGCCTGTTCCGCCTGTGATTAGTATGGTTTTATTTTTTAATATCATATTTTCAAAACGTTCATTTTTTGAACATTATTAGCATAAATATTATTTTTTTGGAATTTTTTTATTGCTTTTAATAACTTTTTCAATTGTTTTTACAATAAAATCAATCTGCTTAAACTTTAACTCTGGGTAAATTGGTATACTCAAACATCTTGAGAAATAGAACTCTGCTCCATTAAAGATTTTTTTATTTTTTTTTAAAAAAGGTTTTTGTCTATAATTTGGAACATAATGCACTTGAGTTTTAATTCCTGACTTATATAAAATTTTAATAATTTTATCTCGACTAACTCTGAGATTTTCTAATTTAAATAAAACAACGAATAAATGCCATGCAGAGTAATATTTATTTTTTTTTGGTAAAATAATATAATCATTAAATTGATTTAATTTTTTAAAATAATACTTTGCTAGATCGTTTCTTTTTTTTAAAAAAAAATTTATTTTTTTTAATTGGCTTATACCTAAATAACATTGAAAATCTGTAAGTCTAAAATTATAGCCGCAAAAATTTAATTTATGTTCTCTGGTATATCCTTTTTGTTTTTTTTTTAATGCAAAACCATGGTTTCTATACTGGCACATTAAATTATAAAAATTTAAATTATTTGTTGTGGTCATCCCTCCTTCTCCAGTAGTAATAGTTTTTAAAGGATGAAAAGAGAAAGTGGTTAAGTCAGAATATTTACAATTTCCCACTAAATCATTTTTTTTTCTAGAGTTATTAGCTCCCAAAGCATGGCAGGCATCTTCGATAATTAAGCATTTAAGTTTTTTCTTAATTTTGTAAAATTCCTTTGCAAAATTATTGAATCCCCCGTTATGCATAATAAAAAAAACTTTTACCTTTTTTATCTTATTCAATTTAATACAATCCAACAAATTAGTTGGGGTCATTTGTCCAGTAAATTTGTCTACATCCGAAAAATAGACCTTTGCACCTAATATTTTAGATAAATTTGCAGCTGCAATAAAATTAATCGCAGGTACAATAACGATATCATTTTTTTGTAGATTTATTGCTTTAAGAGCTAATAAAATTGCAGAGGTTCCACTATTACTAGTCAAGCTATATTTGCATTTTACATATTTAGAAAATTTATTTTCAAATAATTTTACTCCAGGTCCAGTGGTAAGTAAGTTTTTTTTTAATGCCTTTTGTACTGAAAGGATATCATTTTTTTCAATTGTTTGTTTTCCGTAAGGTATTAAATTTTGCATTTAATTTCTAACAAGTTTACTTATTGCTGAATTAATTTTCTTATCAGATTGGAAAATTTTTTTTACTATTTTTTTTGTATTTTTTGGATCATGTTTAAATGCAAGCCTCAGTAAATTCATCCAGTTTTTGTTATTTTTACCTCTAATATTTTCTATAGTTTTAATATACTTAAGATGTTTTGATTTTTTATTTTTCATGATAATTATAACTTACTTTTTGTGATATATTTTTCAAATAGCATTACTTGCAAGATAACCTAGTTCTGGTAATTGTCGATATATGAAAATCAAAATTAATAAAAAAATTAGTATTAACAGCAAAAAACCACCTCTTATAATCGCTGAAATTTCTGGAAATCACTGTGGAAAAAAATCAATTTTTTTATCTCACATAAGGTCTGCAGCTAAAAATGGTGCTGATCTTATAAAGATTCAAACTTATGAACCAAAGGATATTACTTTAGAAAATAACGTATATAAAATAAAAAGTGGTATTTGGAAATCGAAAACACTTTGGTCAATTTATAAAAAAGCTTGTACACCTTTTGCATGGCACAAGGATGCGTTCAACTTGGCAAAAAAAATTGGAGTCACGCTCTTTAGCTCACCTTTTAGTTTAAGGGGAGTTGATTTGTTAGAAAAGCTTAATTGCCCAGTATATAAAATAGCTTCTTTTGAAATAACAGATTTTAAACTAATAAAATATATAGCTTCTAAAAAAAAACCCATAATTTTGTCTACAGGAATGTCTGAAATTCAAGAGATCAAAAACGCGATAAAAATAATAAATAGATATCATAATAAAGTAATTATTTTACATTGCATTTCAGATTATCCAACAATGGAAAAAAATTCTCAAATAATTAAGATTAATTATTTGAAAAAAATCTTTAAAAAAAATCTTATTGGTTTATCAGATCATACGAATGATATTATTAGCTCCCTTTCGGCTACAGCTATGGGTGCGGTTGTCATAGAAAAACATTATAAAATTAATCATAAAATAAAATCTCCTGACTCAAAGTTTTCTATCACACCAGATCAGCTCAAAAAATTAAAAATACTTTCTAATAGAATTCATGAGACTTTAGGCAAAAAAATAACAGAAAAAAAAATAAAAAAAAAAATGATATTTTTGAGAAGATCGATTTTTGCATCTAGAGACCTTGAGAAAGGCATTCGAATAAAAGAAAAAGATCTTAATGTTCTTCGACCAAAAATTGGTATTGGAGCAGAAAATATTTACAAAATCTTAGGAAAAAAATTAAAAAAAAATATAAAGTGCAATTCTCCAATATTTAATAAAGATTTATTATAATGAGATTAATTTTTCAAAAAGCAAAGAACCTAAAAAATTCTGAGGCTATCTATAGAATAAACAATGATAAATTAACCAGAAAAAATTCAGCCAACACAAAAAAATTTTCTTATCAAACTCACTTGAACTGGTTAAAAAAAAATTTAGAAGACAAAAGAGAATTTATGACTTTAATTATTTTAAATAAAAAAATTGTAGGTATAATTAGAGAGAGAAAAATTTATAATAAGCCTTATCTTTCTTGGGCTTTAGATAAAAAATACAGAGGAAAAAAAATTGGTAAGCACATGTTGAAAAAATATGTAGATAAAAACAAAAAAAAATATGTGGCTAAAATTAGAATAAATAATCTTCCATCAATTAAAATATGCAAATATGCTGGTTTTAAAAAATTTAGGGAGAATTCAAAATTTAGGTATTTCATAAAATTAAGATAAATATAAATTTTAACCTTGAATAAAAATTGAAAATCATAAAAATAGAGTTTAATTAATGTTAAAATTATGAAATATCAAAATAATTAATATGAAATTTCTGGAAACTTACAGACCAATTGTTGGAGATGAGGAAATTAATCTTGTCAGCAAAGTTGCAAGGTCAAGGTGGTTATCTTCTGGTAAATTGACAAATGAATTTGAAAAAAAAATTGCAAAAAAAATAGGTGCAAAAAATATAATAGCCGTGAATTCATGTACATCAGGAATAGATACTATTCTTAACGTATTAAACCTTAAAAAAGGTGATGAAGTTATAACTACTTTATTGACTTATATAAGTACAATAAACAATATTTATAATCATGGACTTAAAATTAAGTTTATTGATGTAAATATCGATGATTATACAATTTCTTTAGATGAATTAAAAAAAAATATTACAAAAAAAACAAAACTAATTTTAGTAAATCATTTTAGTGGGATACCTTCAAGAATAGATAAAATAGAAAAAATTATTAAAAATAAAAAAATCAATATAGTGGAAGATGCGGCAACATCATTTGGATCTAAAATTGGGAATAAAAACATAGGTTCATTTAAAAAATCTATAAGTGTTTTTAGTTTGCAGGCCAATAAGATAATTACAACAGGAGAAGGTGGATTTATATCACTTAGAAACCAAAAATTAGCTAAAAAAATTAGAGAGTATATCAATTGTGGATTTTCTCAAACCTCATGGCAAAGACATAGCAAGATAAATAAATCCGATGTAAAAATTTCTGGAAAAAAGTATAATTTTACTGATATTGGCGCAGCATTTGGTTTAGCCCAATTAAAAAAATACCAAAAACTAGTAAGCTATAGAATCAAACTTAGACATATTTATAATAAAGAATTTTTAAATTTAGAAAACAAAAACTACTTGAGAGTCTATAAGCCCAATAATGATATAAAACTCTCACAATATAATTATGTTATTTTAATAAATGGAAATAAATTTAAAAATTTAAGAGATAAATTAAGAAATTATTTAAATAAAAAAAATATAGGTACAACTCTTCATTATATAACAGCAGATAAAACAAGTTTTTATAAAAAAAGACTCAATTTTAAAAATTTAAAAAATTCAAAATTTATTAATGATAATATTATATCAATACCATTTCATAACGATATGAAAATACAAGACGTCTATAAAGTTACAAAAGAAATCAATAAATTCTTTAAAAAATTTAATAACTAATTTTTTTCTAGATCGATTATCTCCTTAATAATTGAAATTGGTCTATTTTTAGTTTCTAAAAATAGGGCTGACAAATAAAGTAAAATTAATGATATTAAAAAAATTAAGAATGATAAAAGACATACAATTAATAAATCTAATAAGCCAAAAGTTAAAGCAGCATTTTGATTAACTAAACCAAAACTATTGAATATCAAATATCCAATAACAATTAAAAACTGAATTATCGAAATATAAAATAAAATTTTTAAAGGTTTTTCAGAGGAATTGATTAAAAAATTTAAACCCAAATCAATTTTTTTATAAAAAGAATAAGTTGTACTGTGTTTATGAAGTTTTTTATCAATTAATACTTTTTTTTTATCAAAACCTATCGAGGTATAAATTGAAAAAGTCGCAAAAAATCTTTCTTTAATATTAACGATATTTTCAACACATTTTTTTTTAAATAAGAATGCATTGAGATATCTCTCATCAATTTTTATATCAGAAAGAAAGTTTAAACATTTATAAAATATTTTACTTAATAATTTATTAATAAAGCTGTTGTATTTATTCTCAGTATATGTAAATACCATATCTGTATCTCTAAATTTCCATAAATCTATGATGATTTCAGGATTTATTTCTAAATCACTATCAATGAAAAAAACATGTGACCCACTACATTGTTTGAGAGCAGTAATTGTAGCTTTGTGATGTCCAAAATTTTTTGATAAATTTATAATTTTTATTTTATTATTTGAGAAATTTTTTTTTATTATGTTCTCAGCTTGGTCTTCTGATCCGTCATTAACAATTATAATTTCATAATTTTCAATCTTTAATTTTTTTAAAGCTTCCATTGATCGATTAAGAAATTCCTCTATCGTTTTTTCTGATTTATAAATTGTTGTTGCTATACTTAATTCCATATTATTTAATTTAGTTATAAACTTATAGACTATTTACAAAATATAATGAATATTAAAACAATTGAACTAAAAATATAAAAATTTGTTATTCTATGTGTGGAATTGCTGGAGCTTATAATTACTCTGATAGAGGCACTCTATTAAAAATGCTACAAAAAATAAAACATAGAGGTCCTGATGAAAAAGGAGTCTTTATTCATAAAAAATGTATGATTGGAGTACAAAGACTGTCTATTCTAGATTTAAAATTTGGATCTCAGCCAATGAAATCAATAGATAATAACTATATCATAGGATTTAATGGAGAAATTTTTAATCATAAGGAACTTCGATCTAAATTGAAAAATAAAGTTTTTTTTCAAACAAAGAATTCTGATACTGAGGTTATTTTAAATTTATATAGAGTATACGGATTAGATTTTCTAAATCTACTTAACGGTATGTTTGCAATAAGTATATACGATAAAAGAAAAGATACTCTAATTTTAGCTAGAGATAGACACGGAATAAAGCCTTTATTTTATTATATAAAAAATAGTAAAATTTTTTTTAGCTCAGAAATTAAATCTCTTCAACAAACTGAATATTTTAGAAAAATCCCAGATGTGAGTAGTATTGAAAAATTTTTTTTTCTAAAAAATATTCCTTGCCCAAATACAGCTTATAAAAATGTAAAATCAATCGCTCCGGGTGAAGTTTTAATTATAAATAAACAGAACTTTAAAAGGAAAACATTTTGGTCTTTTCCAAAAAAAATAGATAAAATTTTTGACAAAAAAATAATTAAAAGTGAAATAAAAAAAAAATTACAAAAAAGTATTATGTTACAACTTGATGCAGATGTCGATGTAGGATCTTATTTATCGGGAGGTCTAGATAGCACAGCTGTGAGTTTGATGGCCTCTAAATTGAGTAAGAAGAAACTCAAAACTTTTTCAATCGTATATGATAAAAATATTACTAATAAAAAAGATGACACTTTTTTCTCTAGAAAAATGGCCAAATACATAGGATCAGACCACTATGAATTTAAATTAAATGAAAATTATTTAAAGGATAACGTTGATAAAGCCTTATTGTCATTCGACCAGCCTTTTGCAGGAACTATAACCTCTTACTATTTGAGCAAAAAAATTTCCAGGCATGTAAAATCTGTTTTGACAGGAGATGGTGCTGACGAATTGTTTGGATCATATATATTTCCTAGAAAGGCCGAAGCTTATTTAAAATTAAACAATATCAATTTGCAAGCAGAGTTTATCCAAAAAAGTCCAGAGTTTCTCAGATTTTTAGATATAATTGGTCAGAAAAAAATGAGTATTGATGAAATAAAGATCGATGGTCTTTCAATTTCTAAAAATAATAACCAACAACTTCTTAATAAAAAAAAATTTAAGAGAAGTATTACATCAATAAAAGATTACTTAAAAAATTTTTCTTCAAAAAAAATTGAGTCAAATTATATTGATGAAGCTATAAAAATTGATTATTTAAGTTTGTTGCCTGATCAAGTTCTGTCATATTCTGATATATTATCAATGAGAAATTCACTGGAAGTAAGACCTCCTTTTTTAGATAACGATTTGGTTGACTTCGCTTTTAGAATTCCCGGAGAGTATAAAATAAAAAACTCCTATCCAAAAATTATTTTAAAAGAAGCTCTCAGTGATTTTGTACCTCAGTCAGTCATTAACAGAGAAAAGGTTGGTTTTGTTGCTCCTATGGAGCAAATGTTTATTAAAAAAAATTTATCTAAAGTAAGAAGTGTATTATCTAGAAAGAATTTAAAATCCCATAATTTTTTAAATACAGAGAATGTAATTCAACTATTAAAATACACTGAAACTAATAACTTTTATCAAAATAATTTTTTATGGATAATTTATTGTTTTCAAGTTTGGTGGAATAAAAATTTTTAAAAATATTTTTTTAAATTTTTTTCATTTTCTCTAATTTTTTCTTTCAGTTCTTCAAAGTTATTTTGATTTGATAAAACTATTATTTCATCTAAAAAAGTTTGAATTTCTTTACTTAGACTATTAAATTCTAATAGAGATTTGTTTCTATCTTTTCTCAATTCTAAAATAATTTTCTCTCTCTTAAGAGTTTCTTCTAAATATTTTTTTTCACTTATTTGTTTCATTGTTAAATATATAATCAATTACGGATAATTTTTCAAAATATCTGTTACTATTAAATTGCTTATATTGCTTTTCTTTCCAGTCATGCCACTCTAAATTAATATCATTTTGATGGAATAGTTCCTCATTTATATAGTTTTTACCGCCTTGCCCTGAAAGATATGTATCACAGTCAAAAAATTTACACAGTTTGATCAAATTTAAATTTTTATCCTTGATATTGTTTAAATCAGAAGAAAGTCTAAAAGATGATTTAATTTGTAAAAGATTACAAATTTTTTTAATTATTTTAATGTTTAATTCACTCAAACTTATCCATTTTTTTTCATCAAATATTTTATTAAGAAAATTGAAAAAAAAATTAAAATTTGGGTGTTTGTTATAAGCTTCATAAATAATTCTTCTTATTTTATCTAATTCTAATTTTGAATTATGAATTTTGATATCTTTAATTTTTGTACCAAGTTTAGTTTTTTTAACAGGAAGGGTTAACCATTTGATTTGATCTTTTAATAATATTCTGTTTCTGTTTCTTAACCCATTTTTATCATATTGAACATGATCATAAAAAACAAAAATATCTGATTTATTGATAATATCAAAATATCCTCTCCATGGTAAGAAACTAGGTTGAATAGCTGCTAAAGTTTTCATTTAATTTATATAGCAATAGAATTAATTTATTTAAAGTATATAATTTATAAACTATTAAAATGAATTTTTTGATTACAGGAGCTGCGGGTTTTATTGGTTCAAATTTTATTGATTACTTAATTGATAGAACTAATTACAAAATTATAGGGTTGGATAGATTAAGTTACGCATCTGATATTAAAAATATTAGTCATCATATGCAAAATAATTCTAATAGATTTAGTTTTATTAATGCAAATATGAATGATGAAGAAATTCTTAAAAGCTTAGACTATGATATAATTGTTAATTTTGCAGCAGATACTCATGTTACAAGATCTCTAAACGACAGTCGTGAGTTCATATACAATGATATACTTGCTACTGATAGCCTTCTGAAGTCTGCAATAAGAAATAAAAAGTTAAAACTATTTGTACATATCTCCACTTCTGAAGTTTACGGTTCATCTTTTAATAAAAAAAAGATGTCTGAAGCACATCCATTAAATCCTCGTAGTCCATATGCAGCTGCAAAATGTGGAGCTGATAGATTAGTTTTTTCATATGGAACTTCTTTTGATCTACCTTTTGTAATTTTAAGACCTTTTAACAATTATGGACCAAAACAGCATTTAGAAAAATTAATTCCAAAGTTTATCACTTCAATTATGAGAAATGAAAAAATTACTATCCATGGAAATGGTAAAGCAATGAGAGACTATATTTATGTAAAGGATACTTGTGACGCTATTTATAATATGATTATTTCAAAAAGAAAAAAAATTGGGGAGGTTTATAACATTGGAAGCGGAAAAAAGTTTAGTATTAATGAGATATCAACTAAATTATTCAAATTGAGCAAAAAAAATAAAATTCTGACACATAGAATTATAAACCGACCTGGTCAAGTTGATATGCACTGGTGTAATTATGAAAAATTTTCAAGAAAATTTAAATGGAAACCAAAAATACAATTTAATGATGGATTGATAAAGACTTATAACTGGTATTTAAACAACATTTCTTGGTGGAAGGATAAGTTGTCAGATAGAAAAGTTAGAGTGGTGATGCCAAATGGAAAAATTTTTTTTCACTAAAAAATTATTTTAACTTTCAGAGTACCAAAATGGTCTGGTGTTTTCTGCAGATGGTTTCTCATATTCTGCGCCTGCTACTTGCCAATCACCACAGCTTTTACAAATTTCTGGGATATTTTGCCAATCATGGTTTTTATGATGTTTCCTTAAATGTTTGCCCAGCTCGGCCCATAAAAACTCAACACTCTTATCTTCTACATTTCCAACGGTAAACATTCCTTCATAATCTATTGCACAAGCTACAGCATTACCATTTTGATGAATGGCCATGGTATTATTTCCCCATGGACATGCAATCCTAAAAGAAGACAAATGTTTGATTGTATCTGTTCTTACGCTTCCAGTAGTTGTCCACTCTAACATTGGTCTTACTTTTACTTCAGCTCCTCTTTCATTCCAAAATTTTCTATAATCTTCAACTTCATCAGCATTTTCTTTCATAACAGAGAATTGTGCTGTGATTGTCGGGTATTTTATTCCTCTTTTTGATCTTTCATTACATAACTTTTCAACTGCTGGGTAGACTTCATCGTATTTACCTTTTGCTCTTATTTTTTCAAATGTTTCTTTTTTAAATCCATCTAAGCTTAGAATAAATCTTTTTAAAGGTGAATTTAAAACATTGTCTATATTATTATCTTTACCAAGAAGTGATCCATTGGAATTTAAAACTAAATTTTTGCATCCAACTTTATCTGCATACTCAAGTCTATCCCATAGTTCTTTTCCCAAAATAAAAGCTTCTCCATAAAAAGTTGGCCAAATTTCACACATTGGACTCTTTTTTCCAACCTCTTCAACAATTTTGTTATAAATACTTCTTTTCATATGTTGCTGAGGTCTCAACATTTCTCTGTGAGAGCAGTGAATACATTTATAATTGCAGTATGATGTGGTCTCTATTACCAATTGTGGGGGGAAAATATGATCTACGAGTTTTTTTTCTATTTTTTTTAAATCAAATTTTCTTTTTTCATCTTCAAGATGAGGTTTTAAAATTTTAAAATCCATTACTATTTTTATTTTAAGTTTTCTAAGTTTTCCACAATAAATTTAGTAAATTTTCTGTAAATAGGTATCATTTTTTTTAAAATATCTGCTTTTTTATCAAATTTTCCTAAATTAATTTTTTCTTGAACGATTATTTTGCCTTCATCAAGTATGTTAGTCATATGGAATGCTGTAACACCTATGAATTTACTTCGATTGGCTATTGCGTCATTAATAGGGTCTCTACCTTTGTGCAAAGGCAAGTAGGATGGGTGAATATTAATAGCCTTTTTGAAGTTAGATTTATCAAGATTAATTTTTTTATGAAAAGTTGTGACTAAACATAAGTCTATATTTTTTTCAACAACACTATTAAATGATACAGGTATGTTATTTTTTTTGGCAACATGTGAGATATTTTCGCAATCAAAATACGGGTATTTACCTTTTTCTACTCTAGAATAAACTTTTGTTACGTTAATCTTAAGTTTAATTAATTCTTCCAAAGTTACATTTCCTAGTCCGGTTAATCCACAAAGAATAATTTTCATATTCATTTATATATATAGTATTTTTCAAAATTAATTAAACTTGTTTTAAAACACTTATCTAGATTTATTTTACACTCCTTTTTAAATACCGAAATTAAAGCCTACTTAGTCTTGTAAACGTTATATTTTTCAAATTTTAAAAAACTTTTTTCAAAGCAGTTATCAAGTTTAATCTTTGAAGTTTTTGTAAATGATATTATATAATTTATAGAAGTATTTTTTATAACTTCACAATTTCCATTATAAATATTAGTCTTTTCGTCCAATTTTTTTTTCCAGTTTATTGTTTCTGGAATGTTTCCTCCTATAACATCTCTCGTAACGTAGGCTGGTCTTTCGGAAATTGTTTCCCAGGATGTAGATAGTAATCTAGACAGAACAAAATTATCCTCTTTAACAAATAGTGCTATATCTTTGTATTTAATTTTTGAATAATTTCTACCATCTTCAAAGATTATAATTTCATCATCAGTAGTTTTATTTTTTGCCCAGTTTATAAGTTCTACGTCTTCAGCTTCTAAATAATGACTCAATGGTTTATAAAAGTTTGTTGAAACGAAATGAGTTTTTTGAATTAAAATTTGAGTTACTCTAATTAAATTATATTTATAATTAAATAAAGCAGGAGAACAAGATAAGAAAGTTAAAATAGAAAAGATTATTAATTTTTTTTTTAAGCTTTGCTTGTAATAAAAAACTAAAGTCAATTCTATGATAATGAACAAAGAAAATAACAATGTTAGTGACTCCGGCCTAAATGGTATAAATTTTGCTAATAAAAATTCTCTATCAAAATAAAGAATGATGATTAGAAAAATAAAATAGAGGTTTAAAAAAATGATTAACAAAAAAAAATTATTATTTAAGTTATTTTTTATTTTATTCTTTAAAAAAAATAACAATAAAATATTTATTAAAATAATTATGTATCCAAAAATCCAATCTTTTTTTAAATTCCAATCCTTTGTGAAAGGATTTGTCAATCCGTCATGCCTATCAAGAAAAATTTTATTATAATCAACAATATCAGCGTTTAAATTTATAAAATAATTTTCATAGATTAAGACAAATAAAACTGGCAGAGTAATTAAAAAAACTTTTATAAAATATTTAAAAATAATTTTTAAATCTTTTTCTTTCAAATAATAAAAAACACAAATTGCCCCTAGCCAAAAATAACCAACTAAAAAATGAGAATAAATTGCTAAACTTATTAAAATAATACTTTTTAAATATTTTTCTCTTTGTAAATATGACAGAGAAAAAATTACTGCGATACTAGCGATAACTTTTAATTCAAATGTGCCAAATATAAAAGCAGTTCTAAACATACTCTGACCAGCCAAAATAAAAATTAATATCCCTGTGTATATTGTTAAATTTGAAAATCTAAAACTCACTGAAAAATGATAAAAAGCTAGGGCATATAATACTAATGTTAAAGTTCTTGCTATTTTCAAGCCAAGTTCAAAACCAAAAAATTTAAAGTAAAAATATAACGGCGCGCTAATTATAGAAGATCGAATGCTATCACTGAAACCTATAAAATTCTCATTGGTGTTAAAAAATTGTAGAGCATTTGAAATAAAAGCATACTCATTTGCTGAAATATGAGTCGGTGCAAAAAAAAGATATAAAAAGATAAATATAAGTGAAAAAAATAAAAAATTTTTTTTATTAAAAGACTCTATAAAATTAGATTTAAAAGTCATTGTGGTTCATAATTTAAAATAGTTACCGCTTTATTTTCAAATACTTTTTTTAGTTGACAATTTTTCATTTTACTTATGTTTTCTTTATCTAAAAAAACTAAATATTTATAATTAATCTTCTCTTTATCGCAACTCCCTTTAAAAATTTCTCTTTTTTTTGCGATCAAGTTCGACCACCTTTCTATATCTTTTGGAGAACCAAACACATGGTTTTCATTTACAACTGTAGGTCTATTTGCATTTTGTTCAAAACCAGTTGCTCTAATATTTAAATTTTTTGAATTATAAGACTCTTCAATTAAAAATATATCACTTTCTTTAGTGTTTTTCTTTATCCAATTAATCACTTCTAGCTCATAATTATTTAGTTTTGAAATTTTTTCATCAAAACTTTTTAATACTAATTTAATTCCTAAACTGCTTATATAAATTAGGTTCACTTTAGGATGAAGGATTGGTGAAATTATTAATAATAATATTAATAAAAATTTTTGTAATTTGTTACTATATTTAAAGAAAAATGAAATAAATACTATTAACTGAAAAAACAAGCCATAAGAACCTGGTCTATATAAATAAAATTTTGCCAAAAAATTTGTTGTATCAATAAAATCGATTAGCAATACAATTAAAAAATAAAAATTTAAAAATATTGATGCTATAATTAAAGAATTTAAAAATTTATTTTTTTTTGCAAAGTTTGATTTTAGTTTTATTAAAATTAGTCCAAAAGTCGAAATTGTTACTAAAAAATATCCTATTAAGTGTTCATCGAAAATTTCATTATTTTTATCAAAAGCTGACATTACATGTTGAAGCCTATTATAATAGGCATAATCATAATCAAAACTTGAACTTTGAACATTTTCAAAAATGCCAAGAATGATCAGAGGTGAGCAAAAAAATATATAACCAATCACTAAATTTCTAAAAGATTTTAAATTTTTTGAATAAAATAGGTAAAATAGCATCAGAAATAAAAATGAGAAAAAACCTGCAAGAAAGTGGAAATAAAAAGATAAAACATTTAGAGCAAAAAAAGTCTTCAATTTCCCATGAATTAATAGAGGAAAAGAAAATATCATAATAATATAACAAAATGTTCTTGCTTCAAATCCCTGAAAAAACCACTCTCCTGGAAAAAAATTTTGCTTTAAAATATAAAAAATTATTAATGTGCCTAATAAAACATGAGGCTTTAATTTTGTGGCTTTTATAAAAGATAGAAAACAAAAGAAAAAAATTATAATTAGGAGCAGTCGTCCAAAAAACCAAGTTTTATCATATCCTAAAATTTGAATAAATATTCCATGTAGATAACCAAAAAAAAATTTAAGTTTTGAAACATGAAAAAGACTGTAATTTTCCATGTAGTCTACATGATAAAATTGAGCCATACCAAAATACTGGAATTCATTATCTGTCCATTGAAATGGAAATAAAGCAATATATAAAAAAACTAATATTAAAGTGTGACTTATAATATCTATATGTTTATCGAATTTTAAAGTATTCATTAATTGATCTTTATTAGAATTATTGAGTAATTCAATATTAAAAAGTATAATATAAAATGCAATACGAGGGATGGGAACTACTTTTTTTTGATAGTGCAAAAAATTTTAAACAATATCAATTTGATTTAATAAGAAATTATTTAGGAGAAAGTGTTTTGGAAATAGGGCCTGGGAACGGAATATTTTCAAAAGAACTTGTGCTTAAAAAAACAAGAAAACTCACCTTAAGTGAATTAGATACAGGCCATTTTCAAAAATTAAAAAAAGAATTAAATTTAATAAAAAATGTAAAGGTTGTACAAAAAAAAATCAATGAATTAGATGAGCAATTTAATACTATTTTATATTTAGATGTTTTAGAACACATTGATGATCATGAACAAGAGTTAAAATATGCGTTTGAGAAATTAAAACCAGGTGGCTTTCTAATAATAATATCTCCAGCGTTTAAATATTTATATTCCGCATTTGATTTTTCCATAGGCCACAAAAGAAGATATGAAAAAGAATTTTTTTTGGATTTTTCAAAAAAAAATAATATTAATTATGAAAAAATTGAGTATTTCGACTCTATTGGTTATTTATTTGCTGTCATCAACAAAATTTTGAATATAAAGAATTCAAATATAAGTTTTGGGATTAAAATCTGGAACTTATTAATTCCACTGTCTAAAATGTTAGATAAAATATTTTTTAATTCTTTTGGAAAAAGTATAGTTTGCGTATATAAAAAATGATCCTAATTTTATGAAAATACGTTTAATAGTTTCAACGATTTTTTTTGTTGTTATTTTATTATATATATTAATAGATTTATCAATTAGTACAAAAAAATTTAGTTATTTTAAAACACTTGTTCCTCAAGAAATAAGATCATCGATTAAAAAAAATATATTTCCATATGGGTATATTCGTGAGTTGGAAAAAAGAAATTCAGACCTCGAGTCATCACAAAACCTATTTTTTTATAATAGAGATTTGAAGTATAAAAATGACAATTCTGAGATAAGTTTTGCTCCCGATATAAAAAATGTTTTAATCAACGGAAATAAAATTCCTTTAAAAAAGTTTAGTACAAGAAACTTGAATACTGGAATTCATGATTATTTTCCTGGTTCAGCTTATATTGAAGTTTATCAAGAAAAAATATTTATAGCATCACCAATTGGAATATTAGCATATACTAACATATCAGATCTAGATGAAGATAAATCAATTAAGTTTAAACAAATTCGAAATAATATAGATAAATTTGTTACTCAAAGTAATTTTGAAAAAAATTATTGGTTCACAGTAAAAGATTTAAAAATAGCCAATGGAAAAATATTTTTATCTTATACAAATCAAGTTAGAGAAGATTGTTGGAACACAAGTGTAATTTATTCTAAATTAAATTTTGATAAGCTTGAATTTAAAAAAGTGTTTTCTCCAGATGAAAACGTTTGTAGATATGATAATCAAGATAATGAATTTCATGGACATCAATCTGGTGGAAGAATAGTTGATTTTGATAATGAAAATATTTTTTTAACAATTGGAGAATATAGAAGCAGATATCTTGCTCAAAAAAATGAGAGTGTTTTTGGCAAAATAGTTAAAATAAATGTAACTAATGGTAAATATTCCATAATTTCAAAAGGTCATCGAAATCCTCAAGGTCTTTTTTATGATAAAAAAAATAAGATCCTTTTAGAAACCGAACATGGGCCTCAAGGCGGTGATGAAATAAATTTAATTGAATTAAATACTCAAAAAGTCCCAAATTATGGTTGGCCTATCTCTTCATATGGTGAGCACTATGGAGGTAAATCAGAAACTAATAAAAAAAAATATAAAAGATATCCTCTAATTAAATCTCATACTGATAGTGGTTTTATTGAACCAATTAAATATTTTACTCCCTCAATAGGAATTTCAGAAATTACCTCGACAAGTAATAATAAAGATTATGTTGTCTCCTCGATGAAAGAAAGATCATTATTTTTTTTCTCACTTGATGATAAAAATAAAATTCAAAAATTAGATAAGGTATATATTGGAGAAAGAATTAGGGATTTATTTTTTTATGATAAAAAAATCTTTTTATTTTTAGAAGATACTACCTCAATCGGCATTTTAGACTTAAGTTAATACTATAATTATTATGAAAAGAGCTGCCTGCATACAACCAAATTTTTTTCCATGGATTGGTTATTACGAAATCATTAAATTTGTAGATATATTTTTAGTTTTAGATGATGTTCAGTACACTAAACGTGATTGGAGAAATAGAAATTATATAAATTTTAATGGAACAAAAAAAATGATTACAATACCTGTAGAAACAAAAGGTAAAGTTTATCAAAAAATAAACCAAACTAGAATTTATGGTAAAGAATGGTCTGATAATTTTTTTAAAACAATTAAGTATAGCTATGAAAAAACATCACATTATGAAATTGTTCTACCACTTTTAAAATCGGTCATGAGAAAGGAGGAAGTATATTTATCTAAACTAACGATCGCTAGTTTGATAGAAATTATGAAATTTTTGGAATTAAAAAATGATATATTCCTAACTTCTGACTATAAAATAAATCCTAGTATAGAAAAAAATCAAAGGATAATAAAATTATGTAAAAAATTTGAAATAACAAATTATTTAACTGGTTCAAATGCTCTAAATTATTTAAAACCAGTTATGTTTAAAGATAACAATATTTCATTAGAAATAGTTGAGTACCCAAAACAAATTAACTACATGGAGAATAATAAATATTTATTTTTAAATAATTTAAGTATAATTGATTTACTTTTTCATAAAGGAAAAGAATCAAAAAAGTATCTTCAAGAAATTAATTATAAATCGATTATTTGAGTAAATATAGTTAAAAGTAAAAAATTAATAAAAAAATATGATAATTGCTAAAAAATTTTCAGATATAAATTTAAATAATTTTAACAAATTAATTCAAAATAATGGCTACGTAATAATAAGAGGTCTGTTTAAAAAAAAAGAAATAAGAGAACACTTAAAAATTCTAAGAAAAAATTTTAGAGCTAAAAGAGATAACTCTTCAAACTCTGGGGGTCATAGGGAAATAATGAAAAATTATCAAAAAATTTGCGTGGGGTCTTCATCAAAAATACAACTAAAAGAAAAAGATAAAATTTATAGATTACACAGAATAATTTATAATCCAATCTGGAGTCCAGATATTTATAATCTAAGATCGATATTTAAAAAATTTTGTGGATTAAGAAATCAATTTTTAAATTATAGATATGATTATGCGACAAAAAAAGTAGAGAAAAAAATTTGGTCAGCTACAAGAATACTTCAATACCCTAAAGGTGGTGGGCATATGTCATGTCATAAAGATTTTGTTGTAAGTAAAGTAAATAAAAAAAATAAAATTAAATTTTACCAATTCATTCTTAATATGAGCCAGTTAGGAAAAGATTTTAAAAAAGGCGGAGCTTACATCAAGAAAAATAAAAAAATTATATATTTAGAGAAATTCTTAAAAAGTGGGGATATTTTAGTTTACAATGGTTCTTCCGATCATGGTGTTTACGAGGTAGATCCAAATCACAAAATAGAAATGTCAAAACTAAATGGAAGAGTAATTTTAATGAATTCTTTTTACCAAACAAAAATTAAAAAAAATTAAAAGATAATTTAATGAACAAAATTGAATTCATTAATTTAACAAATAAAAAAAAATGGCGAAACTCAATTAATAGTAATGAGATAAATCCAGGGCAAACTTGGGAATATTCCAAGTTTGAGCAATTAAACACGAAACTCCCTACTGTTCTGCTAAAATTAACATTTGCAAAAAAAACACTTTTTTGTCCTTTTCATTCTAAAAAAATGAAGACATATTCAAATATATACACATTGCGGGGTTTTAGTGGATTTAATGAAAACTTGGATTATTTAGAGATTAAATTTTTAAAAAATGAATTAGAAAAATTTAAAATCAAAAAAGTTTATTTTACAAGCAATCCGTATTTAGAAAAGGAACCAAAATTAAACCAATTTTCTAAATTTAAAAGTAGCGTTTATCTAGTAGACTTGTCTCGAAAAACGGATGAAATTTTCAAAAGTTTTTCAAATAATCTTAAAAGAAATTTAAAAAAAATTGAACAAAGAAATGAGATTAGCACATCTTACCAAAGTAAAATTTCTTATAACTTAATTCAACCCTTGTATAAGACAAATTTGAAAAGGATAAGTTTAAAAGCCAATAAATTATATTCGTATGATAGTCTAAGATTTTTACTTAAAAACAAAAATAATTTAATAATCAAATCAAAATCAAAAAATAAAATTGTTGCAGTAAGTATTTTTATTCTAACAAAATATAATGCTTATTATTTAACCCACTTTTCAACAAAAGATTATAACTTTTTATCAGGAAAACATATTTTCGAAGCTATCAAAATCTTAAAAGGAAAAAATATTAAGTTATTAAATTTAGGTGGCCTTGTAAAAGATAAGCCTGGAGTAGAAAAATTTAAATTACAGTTTAAGCCAAAAATATGCAATTTATTTGAATACCGGTGGTAATCAAATTTTCACCAAACTTTGAATTCTTTTCATGTATTTTTTTTTTTGAAAATTTATATTTATTTTTCTTAATCTTATAAAGCTATAAAAAATTAAAGTAATAGCTAATTTCAACTTTTTGAAAAAAGTATAATTTGAATAACCTTTAAATTTTTTTTTTACATTTAAAACTTTGAAAGATTTACTTTTTTTTAAGAATATCTTGTTGGCATTAAATTCAAGTGAATCGTATTTTATTACCTCATTTAAGATTTTTCTATCAAATATTCTTGTCCAGCAAATATTTTGTTTTAATTTAATACCAGAAGTAAAAAAATAAATTTTCCAAAAAAGAAAAGAAAAAATTGTATCGACAATGCTTCTTGATATAAATATTTTGTCTAATATTAATAAATCAGTGCCCTTTTTTTCGAATGTTAAATATTTCTTATAAAAATTGTTTAAATTAATTTCTTGTTCTTTAACAAAATCCCCCTCTAATATTATAATTCTTTTTCCAGTAGATTGAAGCATTCCCGTAATGTAGGCTCCAGCTTGACCAAAATTTTTCTTCATATCAATTATTTTTATTACACAATTTGAATAAA
>VMHT01139289.1_pt1 | contig 22491 bp, 26 predicted proteins | sample 4693611 | NCBI WGS metagenome assembly VMHT01 (sample SAMN12280063, study PRJNA550983) | marine metagenome | isolation source: seawater sampled from same location over 5 years 0.02-0.2 micron viral filtrate | place: USA: collected off the coast of southern California halfway between the port... ...
GTCAAGAAGGCAGTTCTGCAGAACCAACTCTCTTTATTATATCTTCAATCATTCCGTTGGGTTGTAGCGCGCCCATTTAATGCCACGCTTTCATGAAGATATTTAGTTACAAGCCCAGACTCTGCGTTGACAAACTTTGGTCATCGGTATCCTTCCTTCCCTTCCGTCTTATGAGTGAGGCTATAATTTTATATCTCGCCTAACCTTTAGCGTAAAGCATAGTCAGTTAGTTAGGGAAAGCCCGACGAGATTATATGTCATCATCTGCTAATTGTCCCATATCCATATCATCAATCATATCTTCTTGGAAGTTACGATCAATGCTTGTATTCAGAGTATCTTCAAGTCTTTGAAGTCTAAGTTTCTTTTCTTCTTCCCACAGTGCAAGTTCATATGCATCATTTGCTTCATCAAAGTTTTTAAACTCAAGTAATGATGCATATTTATTCATCATATTAAACTCATTTGATGTCGTTTGCTGTGAGATAAGTATCTTACCGTTGTTTATGTATAAGAAACCTGCACGGTTGTATCCAAATATTTTCATGATAGTTTAGTATTAGTGGTTAGTTTAATAGTAAATAGAGACTATCCCGTTAGGATTAATATACGCGTCTCTATCTACTACACATCTACATTGGTAGATGATTGAGTATTAGTGGTTAGTGTTTGCTTAATGTTATACTATGTTATTATATATATTCGCATAATACGTTAAATGGCATAAAAAGAGTAGTATACGAGGTGAGACTCACACTCACACTCGCATAATACGCTACAGTATCTTAAAAAAATGGTACTATTTAAGTACCACTTTATTACGATTAGTTCCACTTTCTTTGTGCGAAGTAGTAACACAAGTTAGTTTTGTTGTTGGTTTAATTTTCATTGCATCAGCATCTGAAATTATACCAGTGTCCTCAATCTTGTTAGATGTGAAAACAACTAAAGCAATTTTTCTTGTTTGGTTATCTCTTTCATATTCAATCAGTCTAAAGCCTTTGAATACTACCGAATGTTCACCTACCTCTAACTTAGAGCCTGCCTGTACTGCAGGTTGAGCTGTAGATTTGTCCCAAGCTGTCTTGAAACTTTTTGCTGTTTTAAACTCTTGTACGTTTGCCATAATATATATAAATTTAATAGGTTAAATTGCCACAATGGGGGGTAGCCCGTTGCGTGCAAAGCCGATAGGCGCTACATTTGAGGAGGTCTGCGCTCTCACAAATTTTTTAGAAATTTTATTTTGCCGTAGTAAAAATTTTATTTTATCTTTGCAGTCTTATATTAAAAACTTATGTTCAACGACACACCATTCAGACATGAAGCAGAAAATTCTAAAGAGAACTGTTCATGCGGAAAAAACCTTAGACAATGTAACTGTAAATCTAAAAGTGTTGACACATTAGAACAAAAACCAAAAAACGGATTTGATGCTTGGGTACAAGTATTAGAAGAAGAAGAACAGCCAGTAGCTTGCAGTGTGGACAATCCAGACTGTGAGAATTGTGGTAGTTAAAAAAAATTTTGTAACTTTGCAAAATTAGAAGCACACTTTACCGTGTATCACCCTTGAGGGCCGAAAGGTAAGTAGAGGGTCAGACGTTGGATTGTAGTTCCCAAATAGGGAATAGAGTTTTCTCCAATAGCTTCGCAAAGGAAAGGTATAGAACTTAGTTGGGATAGAATACATATTAGGTAAGTGTGGTGAATTAACACCGTGATTATTATCCCTTGGTCTTCTCAACAGAAGAAAGCACTGCTAAGTTTAAAGTCCTGACTGAAATTGTAATCCATAGGGGGAACCTGTATCTAGACTGTACATATATAAACAACAATGGGAAAATCAAAACCAAAAAATCCTAGCCTGTGGTCACGAGCAAAAGCTGCAGCTAAGAAGAAATTTAAAGTATATCCTTCTGCTTACGCTAATGCGTGGGCATCTAAGTGGTACAAGTCTAAGGGCGGTACCTGGGGAGGAGCTGATAATAGAGTAAAGAAAGCTGAGAAAGGCGGATTCTCTATGGAAAAAGGACCATCTAGTATAGACTAACCATGGCAAAAGGAGGACTAGGTAAATGGTTTGGGGAAAACTGGGTAGATGTAAAGACAGGTAAACCCTGCGGAAGATCTGGTAAGAAGGATAAACGTAGAGGATACCCAGCATGTAGACCAGCTAAAGTTGCTAGCAGCATATCTAAATCAGAGGCAAGTAAAAAGACAGGACCAAAAAGAGTAAATTGGTCAACTACTGCATCAGGCAAAAAACGTGCAATGCATGGAGGGTATAAATCTATACCAAAACTTTATTAATTTTTTCTTGGAACTATAAATAAATTTATTATAACTTTGCATTAAACTTAATGTATAGATATAATGACTAAAGAAAAACAATTAAATTTCTCACCTTTTGGTAACTGGTTAGTACTACCAGACCCAACAACTAGAAAAACAGAATCAGGTATCATACTAGATGATGATACTGCAAAAAAGATGGCTACTAATATTTTAAAAGTATTAGCTGCTGGTCCAACATGTATTATGGCTAATGTAGGAGACGAAGTAATGATCAATCCTATGGCAGATGCTATGAAAATGACCATTAATGAGGTTCCTTGCGTTTTAGTAAGCGAGCATAATCTACTTGGTAAGTTTGATTAGAACTAAATTCTTGACCCATAGTTTTGACGAACTGTTTACTCTACTATGGGAAATGGAAGATAAATTAGATATGTGGAAAGAAAAAAATACAAATTGTACTTGGGATGTAGAAGTACTAATAGGAGAATATGAATATATAATTATAGTAACTGTAGACAATGAAGATAACAATTAACGCTGAAACAACACTTAAACATATTAGTATTTGGAATGGGATATTTGATTTAACAAAAAAAGAATTAGAAGTCTTATCTAATCTTATAGATACAGAGCTTGTAACTCAAACAGGAAATTTAGCAGATGCAGAGAATAAAAGAGCTGCAGCTAGAAATATGGGTATACCTGATTATAATACGTTAAATAACTATATAAAACGTTTAAAAGATAAGAAGGCTTTGTTATTTGATAATAATAATTATACATTACACCCATTATTAAACGAAAGAGCAAGACATGTTGAGATATTTATCAAAAACAGAGGAAGAGAAACTAGTAATAAGTCTATGGATCAATGAGTACGGGTATGATTTTGATATTGTACAAGATGCTCAAGGAGTCTGTATAGAAATAACAATTAACGATGGAAGAGAAGAAATTACCTACTGCATTTCAAATGATGAAGAGCTTCAGCAAGGAGCTCGCGTCTTTTGTGAAAGAAGGGATGCCTAATGTAAGTGAGCAAGATTATCAAGATAGATTAGATACTTGTTTTAAATGTGAGCATTTTTTAGAAAAATTAAACAGATGTGGTAAATGCGGATGTTTAGTGGAGTTTAAAGCTAAGTGGAAGACTACTAAATGTCCAGATGATCCGCCAAGATGGAAACAACAGATTGTTGGAGAAGCAGGTAAAAAATTAAATATAAAGACTAGTGAAAAAAACACAGAAGGAGATAATACAAAAGATAGCAACGAAATATAATTTACCATTAAAAACAGTAGAGGATATAGTTATGCATCAATTTAAATTTGTTTCACAAATTATGCAAGATGGTAATTTTAAATCTATACGAATTCCTTACTTTGGAAAGTTTTCTTCAAATAAAAATAGACGTGAATATATAACAAAACTTAAAAATGAATCTTCTAACAATAGATAATAACGTAGCAATACCTAGTGCTTATACTTTAACTGTGTTAGAGTTTAAAGCTATAGTTGATAGAGATAAAAGTAAAGGCAACAATACCTCTACAAAAGAACTAGCTTATGTTTATTTTATGTGTGATCACAGATCTCCATTTGCTATATACGGAGAACCAGAAAGAAAGAGTGAAGTAAAAGTAAATGTATTTGGATTGGACAGTAAATGGTCTGAAGATTCTATTATACAAGCAGCTTGCTTTAAGTATAAGCAATTAACAGAGACTTCAGCAATACGATTACTTAAAGCGGCTAGAGAGTCTGTAAGAAAGTTACAAAAGTATTTTGAGACTATAGATCTTACAATGATGGATGATAATGGTAAGCCTATCTTTCATGCAAAAGATTTAGTAGCTAACTTGGCTAATATGGGTAAAGTAGTAAATGGCTTAGGAGATTTAGAAGATTTAGTTAAAAAACAAGAGCAAGAAGCAAATTCTAACAGAGGCGGAGTTGTAGTTAACAAATATAGTTCGTAAATTTGAAGTATGGATTTTTTAAAAGACATAGAAGACTATCATGCTGCAATGGAAAATGCTTATTTGTTTATAACTAAAGAGATAACAATGGATACTGTATATGAAGATATAGAGAAGGGCGATGTTTCACATTTTTATTTACCATTTGATCCTATATCAAACGATGGAAGAGATGACGGAACATTAGATCTACTTATTGAACATTTTACAGAATTAGAAGAGTATGAAAAATGTCAGGAATTAGTAAGAATAAGAAATTTGTAGATTCACATTTACTTAGTCCTTCAGCTAATCATTTTTTAGAATACGGGTATTACACAAATGCATTACCTGGTACTAAAGGTTATTATGATTATTGGGATTCTGAGAAGGAAAGATGTGTATACGGATATACAGCCGGTGGTATAAAAATCACGGGCTTTCACTATTTCTATTTAAACTATTGTAGAATGGAAAGAGCTGTAGAAGAATTACAACCTGATGGCAGTATATTAAATAGGAGAGAAAATAGTTTCCCATCCTTCTATGATGGAGACTACGAATACTTTAATGCAGTAGATACAGCCCGAAGAGAAGACAAACATTTAGCGGTATTAAAAGCTAGACGTAAAGGATTTTCTTACAAGGCATCATCTATGCTTATACGTAACTATTATTTTCAAAGAGGAAGTAGAGGATATGTATTTGCTAGTCAAAAAGAATACTTAATTGGGGATGGTTTACTATCTAAGGCTTGGGATATTATGTCGTTTGTAGATGATAACACTGCATGGACACAGCCTAGGCTTAGAGATAGAGAAATGAATAAACAATCTGGATATAAGAAAAATATAAATGGTGCCTTAGTTGAACTTGGGATGAAATCACAGATTATAGGCGTGTCACTAAAAGATGATCCCGACAAGGTTCGTGGTAAGGCGGGTGACCTGGTATTCTTTGAGGAGGCCGGGTCATTCCCTGGCCTTTTAAAAGCTTGGGAAGTTGCAATGCCTACAATGCGTCAAGGTAGTAAAACATTAGGAACAATGATAGCCTTTGGTACAGGTGGTGCTACAGGCTCTGACTTTCATGCACTAGAAGAGTTATTCTATAGTCCAGATGCATACGACTGTTTATCATTTGAGAATGTATGGGATGAAGGAGCTCAAGGAAGTTACTGTGGTTATTTTGTACCTATATATCAGAATTTAGAAGGGTTTATAGATAAAGATGGTAACTCAGATGACTCTTCTGCAAAGGTGTATGAGATGGAGCAGAGGGATAAGAAAAAGTTAGCAGCTGATACAAAAACATTTGATCAATATATAGCTGAACACCCTATGAATCCAGCAGAAGCTACTTTACAAATTACAGCTAATCTATTTGACGTATCTTCTTTACAGGCTCAGTATAATAATGTAAAAGCTAATAACTTAACTTCAAGAGCTATTCCAGGTAGACTTCATTATGGTAAAGGAGAGAAAATACAATTTACACCTGATTATACTTTAAAACCTATATTTAAGTTTCCTCATAACAAGACTGATAATAATGAAGGCTGTGTTACAATGTGGGAAGCTCCATACAAAGCTAAGGATGGATTAACTCCTCACAATTTATATATAATTGGGCATGACCCTTATGGACAAAATAGATCAGCAGATTCTACATCATTAGGATCTGCATATGTAATTAAAAGAGTAAATAATGTATCTCAGCCTGATGATATTATTGTTGCTAGTTATGTGGGAAGACCTGAAACCCAAGATGAATTTAATCGTAATCTATTTATGTTAGCTGATTATTATAATGCTAAGATAGGGTTTGAGAATGATAGGGGAGAAGTTATAGCTTATGCAAAAAGACATAGAAAGTTGCACAAACTTCAACCTGAATTCGAGATGTTAGATAAAAAACAACTGCAGTCTAGGAAGGTTAAACGTAGCTATGGGATGCATATGACGCAAGCTAGGAAGCAGCAAGGTGAGATATATATAAGAGATTGGTTAAATTCTGCTAGGGGGGTAGAAGATAATGGGAAAGAATTGTTAAATTTGCATAAGATCTATGACCCAGCACTGTTACAAGAACTAATTAAATTTAATCATAAAGGCAACTTTGACCGAGTTATGTCCCTTATGATAGCAATGTATCATTCACGAGAATTGTATAATGCAGAAGTAAAAAACATATACGAAGATAGATCTACGGATGCTTTCTTTAATAGACAATTATTTTAAGACACATGAGTTACGGAGGAAATACAGAAATACCAAAACAGAAGCAATCTATATCTAAGAAAAATGATACGTGGAGAAAATCCTGTGTAGATGCTTATATAAATTTATCAAACATTAGCGGATATGGTAACCGCAGAAGTAAATTGCAAACATTATATGACTATTACAATGGTCATGTAGAGGAAGAAGATTATCAGTACGTAACAAAACCTTATGGAAAATCTCGTGCAAACTTTCCATCTAAGATACGTAACTATCCTATTATTAAGCCCATCATAGATCTACTTCTGGGTGAGAAATCTAAAAGACCTCTTAATTATAATGTTGTAGTTAAAAACGCGGACACCATATCACGTAAAGAAGAGGCTAAGAAAGCAGCAGTAGGACAAGCTATGCAGCAGCAACTTATAAATATGTTGAACGCTCAAGGAGTTGATACTGGACAAGCTAGTCAAGAAATAGAAACTCCTGAACACATTGCTAAAATGTTTGACGCATCTTATGTAGACAATAGAGCTATTATAGGACAAAATGCTATGAACTATATTATGCAAGAGCAAGAGATTTATGATAAGATGCAAAAGGCTTGGTTTCATTTTATGGTATCAGGAGAATGTTATACACATAGAGGAGTAAGACATGATGAGCCATTTTTTGAAATACTAAATCCAATTGATGTAGACTATGACAAAGATCCTGACTTAGATTTTGTAGAAGATGCAGACTGGGCAGTGGTTAGAAAATTTGCACATGCTTCTACAATTTTAGATACTTATAGAGAATATCTAACAGACAAAGAGATTGATAAATTAGAAAACCCAAATGAATTTTCAAGAGATTCTCATATGAGTCAGGGGTATTCTATGTATGGGCAAGAACAATATAGAAGTAGATTGATTGAAGTAAGTACAGTCTACTGGAAGGGAATGAAGCGTGTAGGCTTTTTAAAATACATGAATCCTGTTACAGGAGATATGGAAGAAGAAGTTGTAGCAGAAAAATTTCAAATGCCTAAACAATTAAAAGAAGCAGGTGCTACTGTTACTTATGAATGGGTTCCTGAAGTATGGGAAGGTACAAAAATAGGCGATGAAATCTACTTAAAGATGCAGCCTGTACAAAATCAAAGAACTTCTATGAATAACCTTGGAGAATGTAAGCTGCCTATTAATGGTAGAACATACTCTGACATAAATTCAGATAACATATCTTTAGTAGGACTTGGTATTCCTTACCAAATAAACTACAACATCTATAAATATAGATTAGAAATTGCTATTGCAAAATCAAAAGATATTATTGCACAGTTTGATATTAACATGATTCCAAAGAAATGGGACATGGATAAGTTTATGTATTATGTAGATGCTACAGGTATTGCTTGGGTAGACTACAATAAAGAAGGTATGCAACTTAATCCTCAGCACCAATCTGTAATGGATATGTCTATTAAAACTATTGGGCAGTATATTCAATTACTAGAATCTATTATGCAGGAATGGGAAAAGATTTCTGGAGTAAATAGACAAAGACAAGGTACTATTGGTACTTATGAAGGAAAGGGTACAAGTCAACAAGCTATTGTACAATCGTCTCATATTACAGAAGATTTATTTAGAAAATTCTCTAACTTAGAGCAAAGAGATTTACAAGCAATGCTTGATTACTCAAAAGACGCTTGGATAAATGGGAAGAATACTATGTACTATATGGGAGATGGAACTGCAGAGTTTTTATCAGTAGAATCTAGTCAGTATTCAGAAACTAACTATGGTATATTTGTTAGTGATGCAGGAGATGATATTCAAAAGAAATTAAAAGTAGAACAACTTGCACAAGCTATGATACAGAATGGTACACCAGCATCTATTGTAGCAGAAGCAATTGATGCAAACAGTTTTACATCTATTAAGAAAAAAATAGAAGAAGCTGAAAAGGCAGCATCAGAGTTACAACAAGCTCAACAAGCTGCTCAACAAGAAATGCAACAGCAGAAAATACAAGCTGATAAAGAAATTGCACAGATGGATATGCAGAATTCTCAAGCTAATCGAGATACACAAATTGAGATTGCTTTGATTAATGCACAAGCTGATGACGATTTAAAACGACAGGATCTACAACTGCAATCAGCTATAGCTGAAGATAAAGCTGAGAATGATGATAGAAAGCTTGACATCGAAGAGAAGAAGGTTGAAGCAATGATAAAAAAGAATGGGGCTAAGTAATAAGCAAAGATTAATGATAATGAGAAAGGCTAAGGAGATGAACTATAAAGGTTCTCTCCTAGACCTGTTTAAGGAGGCTGAGGCTGGTGGATTTGCTAATGATATTAACAAGCCTGCTCCAGCTCCATATATAAGCAAAAAATCTGACTTTGGTATTCCTACTACTTATGAAAAAGGTGGAATTAAAAAATTAAAAGGCGAGCCTATAGATAATAAATCTGCTATTCCTGGTGAAACTATAAGTCTTAGACATGGTTTAGATAATATGCCAAATTCTTTTAAAGACTTTCTACAAAAACAGCATGTACTATCTTCAAGTGATTTGGAGAAAAAGCCTGAGCAAATGCAAAATGGAGGAATGGGAGATGGAAATCAAGATCCCCCTGTAGGTTCTTGGGAGCCTGCTAATGAAGGATTATACTTTAAAAATATGTTAATGGAACATATATCTAAAGACAGAAATGCTGATAATGTTCTTAGAGTTATGAATGATGTTGCTATGTTTGAATCTAATAATGATATTACTGCAATCCAAGCTCCTAGAAAAGAAGGAGGAAAACCAGGACCTGCTAGAGGAAAATATCAATATGAAGTTGAAGAAGATGGTAGTAACTCTGCTAATACTGCAGTAAACAGATTAGTAAATTTTTTAGTAGATATAAAAGGACAGTCTTTAAAAAGTATAGAAAATAATTTTCCTGAGCTTCATTCTCAATATGTAAAAAAATCAGCAGATTTTACTGAGTTTAATTCTGACTTTCAAGATGCATTTTTCTTAGCTGATAATATTTATGGGGGAAAAGATAGAGCAGAGATATTTAATTCAGTTGCTAAAAAGAAAGATCTAGAGTCTATAGACGTATTTAGATTTTGGTTAAAAAATCATAAAGCTAAGTTAAATGGAAAAACTGTAGATAAGTTAAGTAAGGAAGAGATAGATGCAAAATTTTTAGAATGGACTAATAGAGTTCCAGAACCAGAATAAAAAGTATAGATAAGTGTTATATAATAAAACGCGGGTAGAAAGAAAAAGAAAGGCAGAAAAATTAAAATAATAGTGATAATTTTGCAAAGATATGGACAACAAAGAGAAACTAAATTTAGACGACATTTCCTTCGATGATTTTATGGATGGAGGTGTAGCAACAACTGGTGAAGATACAGTAGCCAGTGAGCTTGCGATAGAAGAAACAAAATCGGAAATACCTAATGAACTTGATGAAGACGCAGCAGTTAAAGATGTTGTAGAAGAAGAAGTTGATGATATTGAAGATGAAGAAGAAATTGAAGAAGCTAATAACGATTCAGCAGCAGATGATGGAGTTGAAGCTACTAAGTCTGAAGAAGGCGGATTAGAAGATACAGTTATTAGTGAGGTTCTTGGAAATCTTGGATACGAACTTGAAGGAGACTATGCAGACACTGTAGAAGGTCTTACTCAAATGACTCAGGATGTAGCACAAACAATGGCTGAAGATCAGCTAGATAATTTGTTTGAGCAGTTTCCAGACATTCAAAAACATTTAGAATATGTAATGAATGGAGGAGATTCTTCACAGTTTTACAACATGGGTACTAGGATGAATAGTATTAGTAATGCAAATGTTACAGAAGATAATGTGATGATTCAAAGAGCAGTACTAACTGAATATTTTAGAACAAAGGGACATGATGATGACTTTATTTCAGAACTACTTACAGATTATGAAGTAGGAGATAAGTTATACGGTAAAGCAGTAAAAGCAAAAGAAGCTTTAGTAAAGTATGAGCAATCACAGCAAGCTCAAACTTTAGAGCAACAAAAAGCTGCTCAGTTAAAACAAAAAGAAGAAGCGAAAGATTTTTGGTCAGATGTTAATACGACGATTCAAGACTCTAGAGAATTTTCAGGAATTGTGGTACAACAACGAGATAAGAAAAAATTCTTTGATTATGTATCACAACCTATTGATAAAAGTGGTAACACACAACGTGATGTAGATCACGAGAACGCTGACATGGATGTTAGATTAGCAATTGACTATCTAATGTTTAAAGGGTTCAAATTAGAAGATATGATCAAAGCAAAAGCTAAAACAGAAACAGCTCAAACTTTGAGAAAGCAGATTAGGTCTACGGCCAGCAAATCTGTTAAAGGTGCAAAAGGGAAAAGCAAGTCCGGATCGTTTGATGTAGATAACTTAGACCTTAGCTTGACAAGTCTATAGAATTAATCTATAGCAATTAAATTAAAATTGAAATGCGAGTATTAAAAACTTATTACAATGATTCGCAAATGACTGACACTAATTCGTTAGTCAATGCGTTAATGGAAAAGCCAACAGAGCTTTCTCCTATCATTACTCATCTCGCAGGACGTGAGGATCGAAAGTTCCCTTTGACTATGTTAACTGAGGGTGTAGGTAACACTGTATCCATTGATAGATTTGAATACGAGTATCGTGTTAAATCACACACACAACATATTCGTCCTGTAGTGACTGCTTTAGGTGCCGATCAAGGCGCAGGTGGTCAAATTTTTACTGTTACATTCCCAGACAAATGGTTTGTATTTCCTTACACATTGGTTTCTCAATCAGGTGTATTGTGCAGAATCATGGCTGAGCCAAGAGCAGTAAATAATGGCTATGAGTATGATTTAAAATTAGTAAACCCAAGTACAACTCTAGTAGTACCAACGGCTGATGTAGCTGCAGGTGCAATGTGGGGTCAATTGTACGCTAACGTAGGAGTTGACTTCTCAAGAGGGAATGCTTCTAACTGGAGTGCTCCAGGTTTAGTTCGTAACAAAATTGGTACAGTAAGAAAGTCTTACCACATGTCTGGTAATGCTAAAGATTACGTTGCTGAGTTTGAATTACCAACTAAAGAAGGTTCTACTACTAAGTTATGGATGGACTATGAAGAGTACCAACACATGCTTCACTTTAAACAAGAGTGTGAGTTGATGTACATGTACGGTGAGAAAACTTATGATGACAATGGTGTAACTACTATGACAGACGAAAACGGGCAACCTGTTATCTCTGGTCCTGGTTTACTACAGCAAATCATCAACAAGGATACTTACTCTACTTTAACTGAAACAAAGTTAAAAAATATTATTGGTGATTTATTCTACGGAATGACTGACGCTGCTCAAAAGCAAATTACTTTATACACTGGAACAGGTGGTATGAGAGAATTTGATGAGGCAATGAAGAGTCACTTTGGAGCATCTGCTAACTCGTTTAAAGTTGGTGGCGAAAATAGATTCATCACAGGTTCTGGACGTTCTTTAGGATTGTCTGGATACTTTACATCATATGAGCACGTAGACGGGCACGTAGTGAACGTAGTTAAACATGATATGTTTGATCACGGTCCAGTTGCACAAGCTCGTGCTAAGCACCCTATTACAGGATATTCATTAGAATCTTACCGTATGGTATTTGTTGATAATTCTAACTATGATGGCCAAGCCAACATTCAGATGATCAACAAGAAAGGTCGTGAGTATTTAAGATGGGCAGTTGCAGGATCTGTAGTACCTAAAGGGTTTACTGAATCAGATCTTCGCGCATCTGACGTAGATGGTGCAAGTGTACACATGTTAAAGACTGGTGGAATTGTATTAAAGAGATTTGATACTTCACTAGACATTGAATGTGTGCGCTCATAAAGAGGCGTTAATCGCAGTCTATATATCTGGTTTCTCTGAGATGAGGGGGGTGTCAAAGCCCCCCAATTCTCTATTAACCTAAAGAAAGTAGGGTTGAGTATTCTTTCAAACCTGAATGGAAATTTAATTTAAAGAACTATAAAAATGATAAAAAAAGTAATTTTAAGGCGTAAAGAGACTAAGAGTTTCTTGCCTAAGGAGATTCAATTAGAATCTAGAATGTACCTTAGTAGTGTTTATAAAGATAGACAACCACTGAGAGCTTTTAGTGCGACAGAGTGCAAAAAGTATTTAGACGGACTATTAGATGTAGATCCAGAACATGTTGAATGGCCAAGACATGAAAAGAAATATTGGGCAGAACTGACAATCAATGTTCCTTTTGCGGGAGTAGAATTAGACATCTCAACGGATGAAGATGGAAATCCTATTAACATTGAAGAATGGGTTAGATACAAATGGGCGTTAAGACACCCGCACGTAGCAAACTCTGAGTCAGAAATGAAAAAGCAATACGGTAAGAGATTTTACATTCTTGACCCACAGAAAGAGATTAGGACTAAGAATAACAAAATACAAGTTCTTAAAGATGCTGATAAGGAGTTTATTAAAGCTTCAGGAAGTGTAGATAAAATGAGACACATTGTTCGACTTTTATCAAACTCTACAAACCCTGAAACTTTAACAAAGGAAGAATTAGAGAATTTACTCTATGAACTTAAAAATTCTGAACCTGCTAAGTTCTTAAAGTTTGCTACTGACAAACATTTAGAATTAAAAGCAGAGATAGAAGAAATGGTTAGTGTAGAAATCTTACGTAAGATTGGTAACCAGATTATCTATATTGATGAAATTTTAGGTGAAACTATGAAGGACGCTGTAATACAGCTGACTGATAAGAAGAACTCAGGCAAATTAATGGAACTTAGAGCTAAACTAAAAGAAGCTAAAAGTTAATGACAATAAGTGATATGCATACAGCGGTGAATCAGGGAGTGGACAAAATCCACTCTCTGCAAGCCGACGTCTTATTAAATGAAGAGATAGATCATGAGTTGAATAAAAACATCATGAGATTTATAAATCAACGTTTTAATAAACTTGGAAACAAATACCTACAAGGTTTTGAGCAGAGTCAAAAAAGAATTGATGATTTAAGAACTTTATTAACAGAGGTTGACCTAGATCCTTTCTTCAAAGAAAATCTTTTAGGCGGAAATACTTATGTTGATACTGTAACACTTCCAGAAGATGATTATTTATATCTAGTAAAAACTGGAGCAAGAGTTTTAATAGATAAATGCAAACCAATATCATTTGATATAAACAATCAGTCTCAATTTAATTATGTAGCAATACCTATACAATTACTAGATGCTGATAATGCTCCTTTAACGGTAAATCAACTTTTTAGTAGAATAGTCTACTATAATAATACTCTTGGTAGTACTCCTGTTTATACAACAGGGACTAATATTTTTACAGGGCTTATAAATGAAACTAATGCATCTGCTACTATTCCTGCAAATTATAATACAGAGACAACATCTGTACAAGATTTAGTGCAACTACTTCTTGATAATCCTGGATTTATTACAAATGGATTTACAATAGCTATAGATGCTATGGATTCTGTAACAAAGCCGGGACATCTTATAATTAGAATAGATACAGCTGTAATACCATCATTTAATTCTTCTAGCGCAGTAGTAGTTGAGTTTGGAATATTAGGTACTGCTGATTTTTATTATCAACCTAAATACAGCTTTCAACTTAGTCCAGAATTATACAAAAGACAGTATAATGGCAAGAGTTCTACCAAACAAATTCACGCTTGTAAATATGTACAACATGATGATATATTTAAACTTTTAAGCGATCCTTTTAATTCAACAAAATTTACAGCTCCTCTATATACTATTAGCGGAAGCAACTTAGAAATTTACAGTAGTGATATATTTTTAATAGATAAAGTAAAATTACTATACATTAGAAAACCAGCGAAGGTTTCACTATCTTCGCAGGTAAGTTGTGACCTTCCAGATCATACGCATCAGGAAGTTATCGACATGACGGTATCAACGATACTAGGTAATATTGGTGATCCTAGATACCAAATAGCTGCAGCAGAAAAACTGCAGTCTGAATAATAATTATTAATCGTAGTATTAATTTAAAATAAATAATACTACACAAATTTTAAAAAAATGGCATTAGGAAAATATAATGTAACATTTGCAACAGAAGCAGACTTATCTGCAGACGGTAGTGATTTTGATGGAATTGCATCAGGAGAGATAGGAATCTTTAATGTAGATTCAGGAGCATACTTATCAGCAGCTGAGGCTTTTCTTAGAACTGATTTTGCTGCAGCAGCATCAATTGCTGATACAACTTCTGCTGGAGCAGTAACACAGGCTTTAGCTCCTGCGATTGTTCCTCAAAGATTTCAAATTGTACAAGGACGTGATATAGGTAACCCATGGTGTACTCCTATTATTAACTCTGAAGATGTACAAGAGATTAGCTTTAGAGGTACTACAGCAGCAGTAGCAGCTTCTTCTTCAGTTGATTTATCTGGAGCTTCTATAGCTGTAGGTGAAAATGTAAACTACAAGTTTGTAATTACTGGATTAGATACTTCATACGAAGCATTTGTTAATCCTTCAGATAATGAAAGACCTTCTTACATAGGACAAGTAATTAACTTTGAGCGTACTGCAACTTCAGCTACGTTAGATACTGAGCAAGCTGCTTTAGTTGTAGCATTTAACGCAATTGAGAACATGCCTTTCACAGCTAGTTATACTTCTGGTACTGACGTACTAGTATTTACATGTGATGTAGAAGGTGTTGAATTTGTTATGAAAGCTGACTTTACTGGAGTAACTACTGCTCCTACTGTAGCAACAGTAACTGATACTGCATTTGTTAGAGGAAGTGGTGATGGTAAATACATCTTAGGACAAGAGAAAAAATCTCAAGGTTTCTGGGGATACCACAACAGGTTATATCTACCACAGTCTCCAAAGTTATATGCAGATTCATCTGCTAACTATGATATGATTACACTTACTTGGAATCAAGCAGCTAGACCAGGGTCTAATGCTAACATGTTTACAGGTAATAACATTGTTAATATCGCAGTTAAAGATGGTTCTACTAATACTAACTTTGACGCGGCATTTGGAATTAATCTAGATGGTGCAACAACTGAAACTGTAATTTACGGTAAGTACAACGCGTAATTGCAATTAATTTAATCCACCCCCTGAAATATGGGGGTGTATTTTTTATTTTTTAAATCATGGCAAATAATATATCAGTTACTATTTCAAGAGATTGCGAAGCTATTACAGTTAAAATGATAGCTATGAGTGGAACATCTCATAGTTTACTATGTAAAAGAAATGGAGCTACTCTTGCATTAAGTCCTAATACTTTTCCTAATCCGGTTGCCGGACAAATTATTACATTAACATTTACTGCTTCTCAATTACAAGCTACAACTGCTAATAATCAAACAGGTACAGCAGCAGAATTAACAGGAGTATATATGTTTACAGCAACAGATGGAACTACAACTGCTACAGGAGGTGTAGTAGCGGCTTGTAATTTAGATTGTTGTATAGCAAATGAAATAAATGATTTTATATCTTGCCCATGTGATCCTACAGAATCTCCTAAACTAGAAAAAGCTACTAAAGTTCTTTTACTAAGGGAAGGAGCTGAAGCTGATATGTCAGCATCTATACAGAACCCAGACAATGCATTAACAAAATATAATAAAGCTGTAGAAATATGCAACTCATCTTGTGGATGTGGGTGCTAATAATATAATAAACTATCTTTATCATGCCAACTAGATTACCTGTAAGTATATCCGCTAGTATTATTAATCCGGTTAAATCTTCACTGTATTTAACAGGGGCAAACCCTCTTAGTACTCCAAATTTATTTGGGGAAGCTGTCCCTAATACTAATTTTGGTATACTTGTAAGAGATATGGCTCATGCAAGTCCATATGCTCCAGCTGGACTAGGCAATATAAATAGTGAAAATTACTATTCAGGAGTTAAAGAAGTTAAAATAGAATCTCCTAATTATAATACTAATGGATATATCTCATTAGGGGCTAATCTTTCTGAGATCTATAGCCCAGATGATGTTGCTATTAACGGGGGTAGAACTAGTCTTATTCATGGTCAAATATTTGATCAAGCTGTAAATGCAAATCCTTCAGGATTAATAAAAATATACGTAAGATATTTTTTAACAGATCTTGAAACTAACGAAGAGTTTGCAGAGGAGCAGCCTATGATTCTTTATCATTATGGTCAGTGTCTTACTACTGGTTTCTATGGAGAAATATGGGGAAGAGGATCTTACCTTGACTTGATGGGTAATCAAATATCTCAAAAGTTAGAGATTCGCATGAAGCATATGCGAACTCCTAATAATGCTTCTTCTAATAGTGTATCGGGGGCTTTTCAAACTTATATAGAACAAGAAGGACCTTTAGGGGCTCCAACTAATGCTACAATGTATGATACAGGAAGTGATTTATTTCACAATAGTTTAGGAGACACTTCTTCTCCTGTTACAATTCCTGCACTAGCTAATTCTCTTAATGGTCAAATTTTACCTTTTGGAAACACTTTTTCAGATGCGTCAACTGCAGGAAGTATATGTACTGCTCCTAGTGCATCTGTACAAGTCGTAAATGCAATAGCGCCAGACCTTGAACCAAATAATAATGCTGACACTACCTACTTTAATGAGATTGCAGCAGGTAAACAATTTGGTGTTTGTTTTTGGGGAGGAAATCCAAAAACTCGTTTTTTCGATGCGTTAGGTCCTGACTACCACCAAAGTCCTTTACCAGGAACTGTAGACAACGGAGTTGAAAATCTAAGCAATTCTGTTGAAGCGGGCCAGTTTATGGGTTATACTTATTTTAGAATAGGTTCTATAGATACAGAGTCTATTGAAACATATATTCCAGGATGTACTGACCCACTTGCTTGTAACTATGATCCAGGTGCGACAGTTAATGATGGTTCATGTTCTTTTGCAGAAAATAATTATTTACTAGTAAATACTACTACTACCAACACTTCCGAAGCTATTTATGATACCACTGTTCCTGGTCAAACTACCGTAAGTGGATTTAGTGCGGGCGTTGCTTGGGGTACTTTTACTGCACAGCCTGGCACATATAATGCAGATTTTACTGCAGCAGGAAATCCTACAGTAGAATTATTTATATCTATAAATAATGGTGTATACTTTGTAGCCTTTTCAGAAGTAGTGACTCCTAGTCAATCTACAGCTAGCGGAGATTTATTTAATGTTAATACTGGAGCTAATGCTGAAATTACTTTACAAGCTGGAGACACTATGTCTTGGTATTGGGCAGTTACTCCAGTAGATAGTACTTGTTATAGCCCTAAGACTAGTGCTACTCTAAACGTTACTGCTCCTGATAATCAGGTAGCTGGGTGTACTAGTAGTACTGCATATAATTATAATTCTGCTGCAACTTTAGACGACGGTTCTTGTTTGTACTGTACAACTTCAGCAGATGTGGTTGAAGGATTTTTCCCACTTGAAAGTATTCCTTCTACAGATCAAAATACTGCCAATGCTTCTACTAGTTTTAATATTATACCTGGATCATCTTTTGGAACCGGTAGTCTTGGAACTCTTCACGTTATTCAACATGCTGATTCAAGTGCAGCAATATCTTCTGAAAATGTAACTTCTTATTTACAAACTGGAGTAGCTCCTGCTAGTATGATTAATATCCAAACTATTCCATTTAATGGAGTAGGAGGAGGGCAAAGTGTTAGTCAGTTTACTATTGAAAATTTAGAGGGAGGTAAGGTATTTACAGTTCTTGTAGAAGTAGATGGAGGTTACGGACTTAATTCAACTTGCTTTTTTCAATCAAACTTTGCTACACAATACTTTGATTGTACAGATCCTATTAGTGTAAATCAAATTATATACACTAACTTTAATTCTCCAGTTTATATTGGAAGCGCTGGACAGTTTCAAGCAAATGTTTCAAACGAAACACTATGTGAATTTACAACAGATTGTAATATAATAAATCCAACTGTAGATATTGAGTTTGGAACAAGTACTGGAGGTACTCCTAATGATTGTCAGAATGTAGTTACAATATTTTGGACAGGAGCAATAGGAGGTCTTAATACTATTTTAACTCTTTCATCTCCTGTGGGAGATGTAGATACTATATTTTCTCCAACAGGCGGCTCAGCTGGTACTATTTCTTCTGAAGAAGGTTTTATTACTAGAGATATAACTGGCAGTAGTGGAGCACCTATACTAGGTTCTTATGTAGCAAATTTATATGTAACTAGTGCTGACGGATCTTTATCTTGCGTAGAGAGTGATACATTAACAGTACAACAAGCAGATGTAAGTATTTGTGGTTGCACTAATAGTAATGCATTTAATTATGATCCTCTAGCAACACAAGATGATGGCTCTTGTACTTTTAATGGTTGCACTGATCCAGAGGCTTTTAATTTTATGGGATTTGAAAATGCTAGTACTGCTCTTGATTGTTCAGGAAATTATATTCCTGATATTTTTGGAGCAGGTAATTCACTAGCAGATAATTCTTGTTGTATATATAACTTGTATGGATGCACAGATTCTACAGCAACAAACTATAATTTCCAAGCTACAGATGATGATGGAACATGTATATATCCTGTAATTTTAGGATGTACAGATAATCAACAAGGAGTACTTAATTATAACCCTCTTGCTAATCTTGATGATGGGACCTGTGAATATACAGGATGTACGGATGTTACTGCATCTAATCCTACATACTACACTGTAGGAGATATACAAGTATTAGCTAATATTGATAATGGAACATGTTTTTATAATCAAGGACAAGTTCCAGGGTGTACAGACATAGCTGCAGATAATTATAACCCAGACGCAACTGTTAATGTTGGTTGTATATATGATGGCGTTGAAGGCGGGGATGGACCTACTCCAACAATTACTTTAGTAGTTCCTAATTATAATGACTTGATTGATGTTTTAGATATATGTGTATCTAAAGCTATACATTCATATTATGTAAAATTAATAACAGGTCAAAAATGTGATAAAACGAGAGTTTTACATTTAACTATAGTTAAACATCTATTAGATAATAGAGGAATAAAATGTTTATTTGATGGATCAGCTAATAGTATTAATAAATTAAATAAATTGATTACTTTTGCATTGTCAGCTTGCGATGATTGTGAATTAGATATAGCAGATATAACTACCACAGGATTAGCGGGAAGTATAGAAACTATTGTTCCAACTAATGTAGATTTTTTACAAAGTGCAGATGGAGGCTATGTACAGGAAGCAAATGGTAATTTATTTATAGAAACAAATACAAATTTTAATATAATATAAAAATGGCAAAAGTAGAACAATTTAATTTAATAGCTAATTCTAGTATTACTTCGGACCACATGTTGTATGTTGTAAATGAATCTGCAGATACAGATCATAAACTTCAATTAAATACTATGTATCCTAGTCTATCTGACCAAGGAAGCGCAGGTTTAGCTATTCACAATGGTTTAACAAATACTACACAAATAAATTTAAAAAAGATACAAGTAGCTAGTACTTCTAGTGGGGCAGTTACTATTGCAACTCATGCAGACGGGCACCTACTTATTACTTTAGTAGAGTCAGCTTTAAATCTTGCTAACTGTAGTAATGCTTCTTCTGGATTTTTAACAACAGTAAATTTAACATCTAATGTAGGATCTACCGTATTACCTGTAGCAAATGGAGGAACGGGAGCAGCTTCTTTAACAGATGGAGGTATTTTACTTGGATCAGGAACAGGAGTAGTAACAGCAATGGCTGTACTTGCAAAAGGTAGTTTAGTTGTAGGAGACGGTACTACTGATCCTCAAGCACTAGTTGCAGGAACAAATGGATATATATTAAGTGCAGATTCATCTACAACTACAGGATTAGCATACTTACAAACTTTACCGGTAGCCAATGGAGGTACAGGCGCAACAAGTTTAACAGCAAACGGAGTACTTATAGGAAACGGAACAAGTGCAGTTACATCTGTAGATTTGTCAACTAAGGGCCAAATACTAATAGGAGACGGTACAGGTAATCCTTCAGCATTATCAGTAGGTTCAAACGGTCAAAGGCTTGTAGCAGATTCTACGGCTGGAAATGGAGTTGCTTGGGAAAATAATCATTTAGATTTATTAGATGAATTTGTTATGCCAGGATCTACAGTTCTAGATATGAATAATAACAATATTGATTTAGGTACAGGATGGCTAAGTGGTAATGGAACTGCTGAAGGTATTAATATAGATTCCGCAGGTAAAGTATTTATAGGAGAAGATACTCCTAGTGCATTTTTTGATACAGCATTAAATATTATAGGAGATATAACAGTTAGTGGCCCAAGTCAATTTGCATTTACAGGTAAACCAAATTCAGGTTCAGGACTTACGATGAGTCTTATTGGGGGAGGTTCAACAGGAGCAGCTGCGGGAGGATTGAAAGTATTTGGAGGTAGTTCTACTGGAGGTAATGGTAATGGAGGAAATCTTACTTTAGGAGGAGGACTTAAAAACGGGTCTGGAGATGATGGTACTATTATATTTATGACAGCAGATACAGAAGCTATGAGTATTACTGCCGATCAAGATGTAAATGTTAAAAAATCTATAATATTTCATACTGCTACAGAAGGTATTGTATATACAAGTATGGGTACAGTAACTCAGGCAACTGATCACAGTACAGCAGTTACAGTAAATGCAATGGCAGGAGTTATTACTCTAGCATCTGTAGTATTAGCAACTGGAGCAGAAGCGCAGTTTACTATTACTAATTCTGCAGTTCAGGCAGATTCTTTAATACTACTAACTGTAGATAGTCCTGCTGCAGGATCTTCCACTGACGATTCGTGCTTGTTAGCTCAAGTTACTGGTAAAGCAGATGGATCATTTAAAGTGATCTTAAAGAATGTTGGAGATGCAAATACAGATGCTAACGCTAGAAAAATAAACTTTTTAATTATCAACAATAGTGTTTGATAATAATTATTAATTTTTAAACCAAATAGACAATGACTAAGATTAAAGCAAAAAATCAGGAATTAATTGACTTATTACAGTCTTTATATGACGTACAAGAGTTAAAAGGAGTATCCTTTGCAATTGCAGTATCTAAAAATATTGATAGATTAAAAAAAGATCTAAAGTATATTGAAGATCAAGCTAAGCCTAATATGGAATTCCAAAAAGTAGTAGACGAAGTTAATGCAATAGCTAATACTGAATCTGACGAAAGTGCTGCAAAAGATAAAATTGCAAAGATTGAAAAGAAAAATGATAAACTGGTAAAAGAAAGAAAAGCTCAACTTGATGAAATTAGTAAAGTTCTTGAGGAAGAGTCAGAAATTGATTTAATGACAATCAATAGAGACAGTCTTCCAACTGACATTACAGCTAAACAAGTAGGAGGCTTAATGAAAATAATTAATATTTAAAATTAAACTAACATGGCCACATTAGGTACTAAATTACAATTGAATATTGCAGCAGGAGCTTTAACTAATGCGCCTGTAACAATATCAGTAAATAAAAATTTAACTGTAACTGCTCAATTAGGGGGAGTTGTAGCTGTAAAAGCTACATCAGCTGGATCATCAGCTACTATAATTTATACAGCAGATGATTTTGCAGCTCCTGCATATTTATTTTTACAGAATAAAGACGCAACTGCTACAGATTATATTTTTATATATGATGATACTACATCAGGAGATCCTGTAATAGCTAAATTAGCTGGAGGAGATTTTGCATTTTTACCTCTCAATGCGGATAAAACGCTAAGAGCATATGCAACTACTAATCCTACTAATCTAGAGTACGCAGTATTCGGAACTGATCAATAATCTTTAAAACAATAAGAAATGGATTTAAATACTAAAGAACAAATCTTATTAGATAAGATTGTACAAAACACGGCTTCAACGTCACTAACTGCTGATAGCTTAGCATTA
>VMHT01171047.1_pt1 | contig 22486 bp, 4 predicted proteins | sample 4693611 | NCBI WGS metagenome assembly VMHT01 (sample SAMN12280063, study PRJNA550983) | marine metagenome | isolation source: seawater sampled from same location over 5 years 0.02-0.2 micron viral filtrate | place: USA: collected off the coast of southern California halfway between the port... ...
CTTATATTTAGACAAAAAAAAGAGGGTCTCTAAGGACCCTCTAATCTTATAGCTATTATGTCTTTTCAACCTCCACAAGGTCGATTATAGTAGGATTCAGAACTCTTGTCAAGCCTTCTTCCTTCTCTTATCGCTCTTGGTTGCTTTGAGATGCTCTACCTCAGCGGAAAGTTCCTTGACCGCCTCAACGAGTAGTGCTATGATACCGTTGTATTGAACGGTCATATCACCAGGATTACCCTTGACGATCTCAGGTAGGATCTTCTCAACTTCTTGTGCGATAACACCAGCAGATGAACCAGAACCATCCTTCCAGTTGAAGGTTACACCACGTAGGTCTAGGACCTTAGAGAGTGCGTCAGGAATCTCAGCAACGTTGTTCTTCTTACTTTCGTCAGAAGTGGAGTTGTAATCGTTAGCGGTTACATCACCAGCAACTGATAGGTCACCACCTACGAAGGCATTGCCTGTCGTGGTAATAATACCAGTGAAACTGACTTGGTTGAAGGTTGCAATACCAGTGGACTGGATGTTGCGTAGCGTGTTGATGTCGTTAGCACCGAAGGTAGCAGGAGCATTGAAAGTAACAATCTTGTTACTGAATGTCGTGCCGTTAGTGGCGCTAAAGTCAGCGACCTGAGTGAATAGGTCACCACCAACCGTAAGTCTTTGCTGGACTCTGGTAGCATTTGGTAGACCGATTGTGACGCTGTTACCAGCACCAACGGTTTGAATCTGCTCAGCAGTACCATTGATAGCAAGTGCTTCAGTAGCAATGCCGATGACGCCTGAACCAGTGTCGCCTTCAAACTCAAGGTCTTGATCAACGATGTTGATTCTGTTATCAACATAGTCCTTGATTGCCTTCTGGGAAGCAAGGGCAGTATGAGCAGAACCAACGCCACCCAAGTCACTACCGATGCCGATAGAATTAACTGGGTTAGCAAGAGTGAAGGTATCAGTTACCGTAAAGTTGGTAGCGAAACCAGTATTTACATACTGAGTTGTTACACTGGATACACCAGTAACAAGAACGTTGTTAGCACGCGCCTGATCAAATACGAGACCTTCAGCGTCAACCTCAAAGTTAGCAACGATGAGAGTATCAGCAGTAATAGTACCACCAACACCTAGATTTCTAGTAATCTGAACATCGCTGGTTAGACCAACGGTGACCTGACTACCAGTACCACCAACAGAAACGACAGAAGTTTCAGTTTGGTTAGCAGTTCCTAGAATGTCTAGAGAACCATCAAGGAGATTTACGAACGATGATGCACCAGTACCAGCATTAACCTTTAGGTCTGGGATGATAGAAGTCGGGTTGGAGTCAATCCAGATATCTGCTTCAGTAGCAATACCAGAACTGTAACGAGTAAACTGTCTTAGGTCGTTAGAGTCAAACCAGATATCGCCAACTTGGATGGGTGAACCATCAGGGCGAGTAGCAGGTGCCTCAGTACTGAGGAAGGAAGCAGGAGGTAGGTGGGTTAGACCACTGCCCATTCCGACGAAACGCTCAGCAGTTACGGTGTTACCAACAGTTACATCTGTGGTTACGCCTAGCGTGCCAATGGTAGCGATACCAGTGACGAGTAGGTTGGTGCCACTGACTAGGTCCTGACTGTTGTCTCCGTCGATGATTAGGTTGCCATCGATGTAAACATCACCCTTGAAGGAAGAAACACCAACGAAGGTTGATAGACCAGAGACATTGAGGTTGTCTAGTTCTGTATGACCATCTACATCTAGATCGCCGTTAACGGTAGTGATACCTGCGACTTCTAGATTGCCACCGAGATAAGTGTCGCTAGTAACGGTTAGACCGATACCAGTTGTCTTAGCGGCAGAAACTACACCATTGAAGGTGGATTCTTCGCCAACGGTGAGACTTGAAGTAACACCAAGAGTGCCGACAGTACCAACACCAGTGATGTTAGCATTACGACCATTGACCTCGTCATACTGGAGGTCTCCAGTGAGAGTGAGGTTACCACCAATCTCTACATCACCAGCAAAGGTAGCAATACCTAAGACGGAAAGGTTGTTGAGAGTGGACTGATCAGTAACAGTAACATTGTTAATGGTAACGCCTTCACTGCTGATACCGCCACCACCTGTGCCGATAGCAATCTGAGAGAAGGTTGCTACGCCAGAGACATTGAGGTCACCGGTAATAACAGAAGCAGAAGTTACACTACCACCAACAGATACCTCACCACCAACAGATAGATCAGCACCGAGAGTAGCATTGTCCGTGATGATGAGTTGATCAGCATAGACATTTCTCCATCTGAGAGCATTTTCACCTAAGTCAGTTGCACTATCAGTAGCAGGAATAACAGAGGTACTTACTCTACCGTTGATTCTAACGAAGTCGGCAGATGTGTCGCCAAGGTCTACGTCTCCATCAACGGATAGGTCACCGCCAACGGATGCGTTATTAGTAATAGTAGCACTATCTACAAAGATGGTTGCCCATCTAAGAGTAGTAAGACCAAGACCAAAGGCACTGTCTGCCTTAGGAACGATCTGACTGCTAACTTGTGATACAAATGTTACTGTATCGAGTGCAAAGTCATCACCCAACTGGGTATTGCCATTGACTGTTAGGTTGGTGCTGATTGCTACACTACCTACTAGGTTGGTAGTACCATTGATGGTTGCACCACCACCAACAACTTCAAGTCCTTCAGTGACAGTTGCAAATCCAGATACGGTGAGGTCACCTACGGTAATCTTACCAATATCGACCTGGGAGATGGTAGATACGCCAGTGACGTTGATAGAATCAACATCAGCGTGTCCAACATCAACTGTTGCTACGGTGCCGACACCAGTAACAACAACGTCGATAGCATTCATAGGTCCTTGGACCGTGACTGCACCGCCTACGAATACTGTGTCTTCACAATGAACATCGTTGTTGACGAATACGGTACCGAAGGTAGCGATACCAGAGATCTCCATGTTGCTAGCGAAGAACTCGCTAACATTCTGGGAACCAATAACATTGAGGTCACCATCTAACCAGAGGTTTCCACCAACACCAACATCACCAGTGATGGTTGAATAACCAGTATTAGTGAAGGAGTTAGTTACGGTTAGGTCGGGAACAGTAGCAACACCAGAGATGTTGACATTGTTGAATTCTGCCTGACCAGAGATGTTGATGTTGGGGGAACTGATAGAGGTAGAACCAATACCGGTGCCGCCACCGCCGCCACCGCCAGTGCCGCCAGAACTAACAATGTTCTCAACGTTTAGAGTCGTGATTGTAGCATTGGTGCTCTCCAAGTTAGGAATAGTACCGATACCACCGATGCGGAAGTTATTAGTTACCGCAAGGTCTTGGTCCTTAGTGAAGCGACCTGCCTCTACACCATCGGTGTTGAAGCGGATAGTTCCGTCAGTTCCAGAATCATCTAGAGCAATACCAGTATCACCCTTTTGTAGAGCGTCAATCTGAATAACCTGAGCGGTTAGAATACCGATGACGTTTGTGTTGCCGTAAATATTGACTTCGCCAGCACCTGCTGTTACGATGTCTACATCACCAGTAACAGAGGCAACCTGCTGTCCACTGATTTGAATGTTACCAAATCTACCAGAGGTAGGGGTGATAACAGAGTTGTTTGTACCATCGGTGATGGTAAGAGTTGATAGTGAGGTGAGGTCTGTAGTGGTATCAGAGAATGATACTTCACCAGTCTCCTGGTTCACATAGAAGGATTCACCAACACGGAAGTCACCTTTATGGTCGATACTGGTATAAGATACCTCAGCATCGTTGAGTTCTGTGACTTCATTTACTTGAACTGCTAGAGCAGGATCGTTCGTGATGTCTCCAAGAGCACCAACGAAACTGAAGTTCATTGAGATGAGGCGTAATGTTACACCTTTACCATCACCAATGATGCCCTTATTACCATACTCAACAGCACAAGAAGAACCTCTTAGGTCAGCACCAAACTCGCTGTAGTCAGCAAGAGTGAATCTGTCTGCGGTGTTAGAACCACTGATACGAATGTCCTGATAGACAACGATATCATCAGAGGTTGTAGTAGCACCATTGAGTCCGTCAAGGTGAAGTAGGATTGCTGTAGCACGGTCACCCTTGAGGGCAGCAGATGGAGCAACGAAAGCAGTTGTATACTTAGCAGCACCCTTGGTGATGCGAAGTTCATCGATGTATGCTGTAGTACCATCAGCGTTAGCATAGTCAGCACCAACGGTGAGTGGTCTGCTAACAGCAAGGTCGGTTGCTACAGTAGAGGATGCTTCCTGAGCACCATCAATGAATAGTTCCATCGTGCCGCTAGCACGGGCAACAGCAATGTGATGCCAGGTGTCGTTGGTGATGGAAGAGTTGCCTGATGTTAGGACTGCTGAACCAGCAACGGTTACTGATAGAGCATCGCTTGCTGCTTCAACAACAGCAATAGCAAGGTCACCAGCAGCGGCGTCTCTCATATCGAGGACTACATTGCCAACATTGGCAGCAGTTCTACGATACCAGAATTCAACAGTGAAGTCCCCAGTGCCGAAACCAAAGTCGGATGATGGGTCAACATTCAAACAATCAGTCGTGCTCTGAGTAACATCCAATGAGGAGTTACCGAAGCGTGCTTGTAGAGTAGATAGACGAGCAGTGTCTACAAAGGAGACTGCCTTCGCTGTGCGAGTGCCTGCCTCTGTGAAAGTGCCAGTGCCGCCATCAGTTAGGTAGACATAGGAACCTGATACGCTATCGATAGTACCAGATGCAATGCTGGTTACATTATCAACGTCATATAGTTCGACTACGTTACCTTGGAGGAGACCGCCTGAAGCGTTCTCAATGGTGAGTCTGGTCTTACCAGCGCCACCTAGACCAGTGCTCTGGTCCATTCTACCTTTGACTGCCTCATCGGCAAAGTAGATGAAACCATTCAACCACTCAACACGAGCGCCGTTAATCATGTCGAGACCGATGTTACCGGCAACGAACATTGTGACTTCGTTGAGTAGGAAGGATGCTTCCAATGATGCTGCGTTGAGGACGCTACCATCTGCTAGAACACCAGCACCACCAGGGGCAGTTGTTGGATAAGCATTGGCAGACCCATAACCGAAGGGGTCAGCAGCAGTTACTTCAGTACCTTTGTTTAGGACAGTAACTCTTTGGACATAAGGTCCACGGGAAGAAATGGTCGCGCCACTTCTAAACTTAAAGGCGTAGTTGGTGCCACTCTGTGGCTTCAACATATCGCCGATGGTTAGGTCTTCAACCGTAGATGCGTTACCGAGTAGGAAACCATCATTAGTTTCAGTTGCTGATGTTGGTTTAATGAAAACAGAACGTTGACCAACACCCTTCACAGTCAAACCATCAGGGACTGATAGGGGGAATACTTCTTCGTACTCACCAGCGGTGATTAGAAGAACATTGTTGTCGCCAGTAGGAATCTGGGAAAGTGCGTAAGCAATAGTAGCAAATGATTTCTCAACAGAGAGACCATCGCTATCATCGTCACCATTGCTGGAGACGAAATAGGTATTTCCTGGTTGGAATACTGTAGCAATACCCGCTTGATCGGGGGGTAGCCACTGCAACTTGCCACCTGTGGTGACTAAGATTGAACCTGCTGCTCCAACATTACCGTTAGAGTCGTATAGGAGATTGTCGATGTAGAGGTCATTTACAGTCGCAATACCTGTTGCATTGATGTTGCGAGCAGTTGTAATGTCACCACCAATGGTGAGATTTTGGTCGATTACAACATCCGATTGGAAGGTTGCAATGCCTCCAGTGATGCTGTCGCCACTTGCTGAAATGGTTGTTACACCAGTCAAGTGGGTACCATCACCAAAGTATGTTACCGCAGTAACTACACCGGCACTCCTAATATTTCTACTATCATCAATGATAATAGAACCATTAATAGAATATGCCATTCGGGATTTACTCCTGAGTTTGTACTAGTACGAGACAACAGGAGATACTCTTGTCTCGTTAGTATTTATTCGTCTCAGGATTTCTTCAAGTCATCAATATCTTTTCTGAGTTGTTCGTTCTGATCTTTGAGTTCCTTGACTGCTTCAACCAGGGCACCGATGATGCCGTTATAGTTGACGGAGATTGGATCCTTGCCGCTTACACACTCTGGGAATACCTTTTGAACATCCTGAGCGATGAGACCCATTGACTTGTTACCACTGTACTTGTAATCGAAGTGGATACCTTTGAGGTCAGCAACCTTATCAAGGGCATTCTCGATTGGGCGGATGTTTTCTTTGTATCTACTATCAGATAGTGAATCAAAGTTCTCAGCAGTGACGACACCGACCACCCTAGCATTACCACGGACGAGGAGATCGCCGAGGATGTCTGCCGTTTGTGCAGTTGCGATACCAGAAACATAAAGGTCCTGAGTGCTGATGGATGTGCTGGTGATACCAGTTGAACCGTCAGTGCTGATGCCTCCGCCACCGCCAGCAGTGAAGAGGTTACCTTCAATGATAACGTCCTGCTTGAAGGTCGCGTCTCCGAAGGTCGTGGTATCATCGACGAAGGTTGAGAGACCGCCAACGGATAGATTACGACCGACACTATGATCGCCAATAACTTCTAGAGTACCAATGATACCGTTGACGATACCAGCAACTGTGATCGTAGCGATTCCTATGATTGCATCAGTGGCGTCTAGGGTGTCTCCAACAAAACCAGAGGCAGTGACGATACCGGCAAATTCAGCATCACCAGATGATAGAATGGTAGCATTAACACCACTACCAGAGGAATAAGCAACACCAGATCCTGCCTGTGGGATGTTTCTTCCACCATCAGTAGATGTATTAGCAGTTACTGTGTCGTCGAAGATACCAGAGAAACCAAGTGCTTGGTTGTTAGTTACATTACCTTCACTGAAGTCTGTTCCATTGAAGTCGAAGACCGCCATCCAAGCGTTGTCGGATACACTCCAGATTAGCATTCTGGAGTTGGGGTCAATGCCGGTTGTAGCAACATAATAGTAGTAGTTACTATCAGCATTGAACTGAGCACTACCACTAGCAACCGTACCAGTATCAAGAGTAAATCCAGTGGACTGTCTTACATAGGTCTCGTCGAAGGATGATGGGGATAGACCAGAGAGAGTTACTGTTGAGTAATCTGTCCCGATACCAGAACCAACGATATCCAACGATGATAGTGTAGCAACACCGGATTGAATCTCAATCTGGGTGATGGTAGCAATACCTGACTGAATCTCAACCTGATTGATGGTAGCAATACCAGTGACTCCAAGGTCAACAATGTTTGCTGCGTCAAGTTGTGCCCCGTCAATGGTAAGGTTGTCGGCATTTAATGTATCAACATCTAGTGTCGTGATTGTTGCCGCAACACCAGTGAGGTCCCTAGTAACAAGGAAGTCTGTATCAACTTTCTCCCTACCAGTAACAATACCACCAGCAGAAATGTTCCCAAGCGTGATGATACGATTGAAACCATAGAGTGTGCTTGTACTACCAGTGCCGACAAAATCTTTTGCGACAAAGGTGTTTCCATCAACTACAAGGTCTTGTCTGGCGAAGGCATTACCATTGATTACTACTTGAGCATCAAATGTAGCATTTCCATAGGTGACAGAACGGTTGTTAACGAGCAGAGTACCTACACCAACAACGGATTCATCAAAGAAGACCCCACCGTTACCGGCGAATGTTGGTCTCATCGTCAATGAACCACCGATAGATACAGCACCATTGGTGTAGATACTGTCTAAGGTGAGGTCAGTTGCCGTAATAACGCCGGATACGGTTAGATTGTTACCAATATCAGCATCAGTAGTTACATAGAGACGGTTGACCGTACCAACACCAGTGATGTTAGCATTACGACCATTGACCTCATCATAGGATAGGTCGCCTTGGATGTTGAGGTTGCCTCCAATGTAAATGTCGTCTTGGAATGTAGCAACGCCTACGAATGTAGAGAGACCAGTAACTAATAGGTCATCTGTTGTGATGCTATCAACATTGAGTCCTCCACCACCAAGTGTCTCAATCTCTCCGACCTTGAGTGAAGAGATGGTAGCGATACCACCTACAAACATATCCTGGGCGAAGGTGGCGAAACCACTTACACTGAGTGATGTGAAGATACCAGTGGTAGCAGCGATTGTATCAATACCAAGTTCTCCGCCACCAATAGCAGTGATATTTTGAACCTCTAGGTTGGTGATTGTAGCGGAAGTTGCTACCAAAGTATTAACTGTGATATCTTCAGCGCTGAAATCGGAAAGTGTAGTAATACCGATAACATCTAGATTACCATTGATAACAATGTTTGTATCTAAACCAACAGTAACAGTTACAGCATCTAGAATGGTGGAGATAGAAACTTGTGTCTGATTAGTAACACCGGCAAATTCTATGAATCCATTACCGAGATCTACAGCACCACTGTTAGGTCCAACGATTACACTCAGATCTGATACAGGACTCTGTGGTGAAGCATCAACCCACTGAGCGGAATCAACATCAACATAGTAGATGAATGTTCTTAGATCATCATCGTCATAGTAGATATCACCTGATTGTAGTGGGGTTCCATCTCTTCTGACGGTTGGTGGGAAACTAGTTGTAAAGGCAGGTGAGCGTAGATGAGTAAGTTCACTACCCATGCCGACGAAGCGACCGGCAGTTACAACACCAGCGTTGACTGTACTTACTTCTAGATGATTGATGGTAGCAATACCAGTAACCTCTAGGTTTGGTGTGGTAATAAACTGGGAACTAATACCAGTATTATCTTCTCCACCGCCACCGGTTCCAATACCAGAATCAAAGTCAACACGACCAGTGATGGTTACTACACCAACTTGTAGGTCGTCAATCTTGGCGTGACTGATAGTGGTAATACCACCAACAGCAGTAGTCCAGTTGAGATGGTTGACCGTACCAACACCAGTGATGTTGGCGTTACGACCATTGACTTCATCGTAGGATAGGTCACCTTCAATATTCAGGTTACCACCGATGTAAATGTCGCTTTGGAATGTGGCGACACCAACGAATGTAGAAAGACCAGTAACTAATAGGTCATCTGTTGTGACGCTATCAGCATCAATATCCCCACCCTGAATATCAATATCATTTACAGTGAGTGATTGGAACGTAGCAGCACCACTTACATTGATATCAGTGAAGATACCAGTAGCAACTGTGAGACCAGCACCAACAGCATCTGTGAAGGTGAGGTTATTGATTGTAGCGGAAGATAGTGTAGCAATACCGGACTGAATATTAATCTCGCCGATGGTAGCAACACCAACAACAATTAGGTTTGGTGTCTGAATCAACTCAGAACCGATACCAGTACCACCTTCAAACTCAATGTTAATAGCATCAAGGTTGGTGAAGGTTGCTGAGGTGCCGACAATATCAGTTACTTCTAGATTACTGATAGTTGCTACACCAACTTCTGCTGTGTTGAGAGTCGTTAGACCATTGACTTGGAGGTCACCTCTTATGAGTGAGGCATTTGTAGATCCGAGACCAACAATATCAATAGACCTGGCGGTTACTACACCACTAACAGCAAGGTCTCTTGCTTCGATTTTCTTGAGAGCAGTTACATCCTCTGATAGTAATGTAAATCCACCGACTGTTAAGTCACTACCAATACCAACGTCTCCTGTTACAGTGAGTCCACCACCAACATCAGCGTCAGTAGTCACATAGAGACGGTTAACCGTACCAACACCAGTGATGTTAGCATTACGACCATTGACTTCGTCATAAGATAGGTCACCTTCAATGAAGATGTTACCGCCGACATACAGGTCATCCTGGAATGTGGCGACACCAACGAATGTTGAGAGACCGCTTACGGAGATTGACTCAGCGTCAACGTGTGCTAGGTCAGATAGTCCAGTAACGGTAAGGGCACCACCAACAGCAGTAGTCCAGTTGAGTTCGTTTACAGTACCGATGCCTGTGATATTGGCGTTACGACCGTTGACTTCGTCATAAGATAGGTCACCCTCAACGTTGAGGTTACCACCGATTGTGAGGTCTCCACTGACTGTGGTGTAACCAACTACATCTAGGAAACCAGTGACGGTAGTGATACCGAGACGGGTGTTGCCTGCTTCGAGGTCAGCGATGGTAGCGATACCAGTGACTTCTAGGTCAACTAGTCGTCCAGCATCAGCATCGAAACCATCGATATCAATCGTGGTAGCAGAGAGGTTGGTGATGGTAGCAGCACCAATCCGAGCGTCTGTGATATCAGCAAAACCGATGGTGGAGATACCAACTAACTCTTCAGTGATAGTTGCTAGACCGATGACGGCATTATCAGCATCAACATTATCAATTTCGATTACGTTAGCATCCAAACTACCGACAGTGAGAATACCTGCTACAACCTCATTGAGAGTAGCAATACCACTGGATACTAAGTTGGTGTTGACTAAGTTTGTGATAGCACCAACTTCAGCAGTGAGGTTAGTGGTATCGATAGTGGTAGCATCAATATTGACTGATGTTGTAGTACCACTTACATTGATATTCTCTGACTGGATGCTGGTGAAGATACCAGAGTTGATGGTAGCAATACCAGTGATGACTAGATTCTCTGTCTGGATAGAAGTACTATCGATACCAGTGCCTCCACCACCAGGACCATCACCAAAATCTAGGATATCAAAATTGCCTTTGTATGCTGTGAGAGCAGTAGCAACAATGTCGGTAGCGGTAAGGAAACCAACACTTGCTGTATCAATATCAGCAGATGTGATAGTAGCAGTACCTACAACAGCATCAGTAGCAGTAATCTCATCAACTGTTAGTTCGGAAACCGTGAGAGTAGATACTCCAACTTGACCGATAGTAGCAATACCACTTACATTGAGGTTGGTGAAGAGACCATTGAAGACCTCAACATATGATTGGGCGTTAGTATAGGTGTTGAGACCAGCAATCCTTACACCAGTACCAGTGCCGAGTTCGATATATTCTCTTCCCTGACGACCATCTAAGGTGATGGAGTTATCACCAATGGTTACAACACCACTGATGGTTGCTGGACCATCAATGATAACAATACCAGTAGTAACACCAAGATTAGTATCACCAAGAACGATTAGGTTATTGATTACAACATCACCAGCAGTCAAGACGCCGATGGTTGATACGCCAACCTCTTCTTGGACTACGGTGAGTTGTGTGCCTACACCAGTAATAAAGTTTAGATTCTGGAATGTAGCAGCAGTGCCGACCGTATCGGTTGCTTCTAGTTGAGTGATGGTTGCTACACCAGCAACTAAGTCATCAGTAACAACTACATCAGCATCGATACCATCAATACTTACAGTACCAGCATCAAGAGTTGTGATAGTAGCAACACCAATGACGCTGCTTCCGACCTCTTCGTGGTTGATGGTAGCAACACCAGAGACTGTTAGGTCTACATTCTTGATAGTTGCGAGTGTGGAAACACCGGAGGATACAATATCAGTAACCGTTACAACACCAGCAGAGATTCCCTCTGCCGTGAGGTGTGTGGTGAAACCAGTTGTGAAGGTAGCAATACCAGTAACTAATAGGTTCTGTGTGGTTACAGAAGTGCTATCGATACCAGTACCGCCGCCACCGCCACCGCCGCCAGATTCAAACTCAATGAATTCAAACTTACCTCTGAAGGCGTCGATATCATGGACGGTAAGAGCAGTACCTACAGCATCAATGAAGGTAACGAAACCAACATTCGCCGTGGTTACTGAGGAGGTACCGACAATAGCATCAGTAATACTTGCTAGTGGTGTGGTGATGCTAGAAGAAGCACTGACTGTGGTTGCCTCAATAGAGGTAGCAGTCGTAGGACCAGTGACGCTGAGGTCAGTAACAGTGATGCTATCGAAAGTAGCATCCTCAGCACTCATATCTGCTAGAGTAGAGAAACCAGTGACGGTGAGGTCACGGATGACTGCTACTTCAGCATCGATACCTTCAATATCGATAGTTGTTACATCTAATGTGCCGATAGTAGCAGCAGTACCGACGAGGTCAGTGATAGTTGCTAGTCCTGTTACAGACTCATTAATATAAGCATTCGTTATAGTAGCAACACCAATGACTGCCTCAGTGATAAGACCGACATTGATTGTAGCAACGCCAGAGACATTCAACTCTTTGACGCTAATAGCACCGCCGCCACCTGGGGTGATTTCTGCTCCACCGATAGTAGCAATACCAGAGACGAATAGATCCTCTAAACGAGTCTGATTCATTACATCCAACTCAGAGCGAGGTGCCTGAGTGCCGATGCCTAGGTGCTGACTCTCGTCGAGACGCATTGCCTCAACGCCATCAGTATTGAAGCGGATAACGCCACTACCTGGACCGGTATCGTCTAGAGCAATGGAGGTGTTACCATTCTGGATAGCATTGATTTCAATAACCTGAGCGGTTAGAACACCAATAACATTGGTGTCTCCAAAGATATTGATTTCACCATTACCTGCTGCCTTTAGGTCAAGGTCGCCAGTTACAGATTCAACTGACTGACCACTGATTAGGACATTGCCGAAGCGACCAGAGGTGGGAGTAATGATACTACTCTGAGTACCATTGGTGATTGTGAGAGAGGAGAGTGCCGTGAGGTCAGTGACTGTGTCCTGGAAGGATACTTCGCCGGTCTCTTGGTTGACGAAGAAGGCATCACCAACACGGAGGTCACCCTTCTGGTCGATACTTACAAATGATACTTCGCCACCATTGAGTTCAGTAACTTCGTTTGCTTGGATAGCAAGGTTGGGATCGTTAGTAATATCACCAAGAGCACCAATGTGGTTGAAGTTGATGGAGATAACACGGAGAGTTACACCATTACCATCGCCGATGATACCTTTATTACCATACTCAATAGCACAAGCAACGGAGCGTAGGTCAGCACCAAACTCATGGTAGTCAGCAAGAGTAACCTTATCAGCGGTGTTACCACCAGTGATACGGATGTCCTGATAGACTAGGATGTCGTCAGTGGTAGCAGTAGCACCGTTAGCATCATTGAAGTGTAGGAGTAGGACGGTGTCCTTGTCCCCCTGATACTCAGAGGTTGCTGGTGTGAAGGCAGCAGTATACTTAGCAACACCCTTCTGGACTCTGACTTCGTCGAAGAAGGCAGGGATTCCACCAGTATTATCGTGCTTATCACCGAGACGGAATGGAGCATCGAGTCCTAGGTCAGTGCTGTTAGTAACAGACCCATCAGCAACACCGTCAACAAATAGACGGAGAGTGGTACCTTCACGAGTTAGAGCAACGTGATGCCAAGCGTTGATAGATAGTGCCTGAGTACCAGTGATTACAGCACTACCGGCAATCTCAACATCAATAACAGCACCTGACTTCTCTTGGAGAGAGATAGCGGAGTCGCTGTCATTTGCCTTTCTCATATCGAGGAAGGTCTTATTGTTACCACTTGATGTCTGGTATACCCAGAAGTCAATGGTAAAGTCACCAGTACCGAAACCGAAGTCAGCGTTGGTATCAACGTTGATTGCGTCAGTAGAAGATGAAGTACAGTCTAGTGAAGCAGTACCAAACTTCTGCTGAGCGGTGGAGATTTGTGCTCCATCAACAAAGGATACATTCTTAGCAGACCTGTTGAATGGGACAGCAAAGGTGCCTACACCAGCATTGGTGAGGTAGATATAGTTTCCAGAGACACTATCAATTGTGCCGGAAGCAAGTTGTGTCGTTCCATCACTATCATAATAGATAATATCATTGCCTGGGGTAAGACCACCAGTAGCATTATCAAGTGATAGACGTGCCTTACCAGCACCATGGAGACCAGTGGTGAGGTCTGCTTGACCCTTGACACCTTCGCTAGCAAAGTAGATGAAACCATTCAACCACTCAACACGAGCGCCATTGGTCATCTCGATACCAATGTTACCCGCTGGGAAGATGGTAACTTCGTTGAGAAGGATTGCTGCCTCTAATGAAGCAGAAGTTACAACAGAACCATCAACTAGAACACCAGCACCACCAGGAGCAGTGGTTGGATAAGCATCAGCAGACCCATAACCATAGGGGTCAGCGGCAGTAACCTGTGTGCCTCTGTTGATTACAGTTACTCTTTGGACATATGGACTTCTATTCTGGATGTCCGCTCCGGTCTTGAAGCGGAAAGCATAGTTATTATTAGCAGCACCCTGAGGTTTGTACATCCCACCGATGGTGAGGTCTTCAACGGTTGTCCTATCGTCAAGTAGGAAACAGTCGTTAGTCTCAGTTGCTTGTGTTGGTTTGACGAGAGTTGCTCTCTGACCAGCACCACGGACAGTCACACCAATGGGGATGCTTAGTGGGAATGTCTCTTCGTATTCACCAGCACTAATCGAGAGGATTTGATTAGCACCTGGGGTGATTTGTGTTAGAGCATACGCAATCGTCTTGAATGGTTTCTCAAATGTAACACCGCTGTTGTTGTCGTTACCATTTGAGGACACATAGAATGTGTTGCCTGTATCGAAACCAGTTGCGATACCAACTAGGTCTGGTCTAGTCCAAGTTAGTTTGCCGCCTACCGTGGCGAGAATAGAATCAGCAGCACCAACTTGACCTAAGGAGTCTTTGAGTTGATTATAAACAGTGATATCGTAGGTCGTCGTGATGCCTAGATTGGCAACAGTGATGATACCTACGTTTGCTTCGAGGGTAGTAATGCTACCAACACCAGTGACTAGAAGGTCTCTAGCACCAATGTCGGTGAATTGTACAGAACCTTTTACATCTAGATTTCCATCGATGAAAACGTTATCCTGGAATGTTGCCATTCCAACGTGAGTGGATACGCCTTGAACCAAGAAACTAGTTGTTACACCAGATGTAAAGGTAGCGACACCAGTGATATAAAGGTCTTTGGTGGTAATAAACTGTGAGGTAATCCCCGTCTGTCCGTCAGAAGAGATACCACCCCCACCGCCACCACCAGTATCTTCAAAGATGATGGTCTCAAACTTACCAGTTATTGCTTCAATGTCGGTTACGGTAAGAGCACTACCGACACCATCAGTGAAGTTTAGATTAGTAATTGTGCCGTTAGTGGCATTGATATTTGTAATCGTAGCGGCAGCGCCTACCAGACTTCCTGTTTGGATGTCGTTGTCTACGATTAATTTTTCTACTTGTGCTGTGCCTCGGACATCTAAATTATGTCTGGGCGCAGCACTATTGATGCCGACTCCTGTGTCGTCAGCATATAAAAATGTTGCTCCGAGTCCCACTTCGAGACCCTTTTTTACCCTGAAGTTCTGATTCGCCACGGGTTCACGTTCCCCCTATAGTCTGTAAAATTACGAGAATATACAGATATTTAGGGGGGTTTAGAATCAGACTCTCGTAGCAGTTACATTGATGATATAGTTAGTCGTGTTTGCTGAGGCACTTGTGATTCGTAATGTGACTGCAGAAGAGAGACCAACAACATCATATTCACCAACTTCGGCAACATTGTAAATGGTGGAATATTCGTTAGCGAATACGTTTGGAGTAGCGGCACCATCGTGTAGAGCAAGGATTTTACTGGAGTGGAAGTTACTACCCTCAGTTGCCTGGATAACGATGTCGAGTGTACGATACTCAGTGGGGTCCCAAGAAATGGCGTTGGAAGTTGAAGTAGAAGTAGTTGTAAACTTATAAGACTCAATCGTTGTGGTATCGCTAACATCAACCTGTTGAGCGGTGATGATTCCGACATTGATTGTTGAGGCATCTAGATGGTCTACACCAAGAGCAGGAATCGTAGCAATGCCTGTGACTGTTAGGTCTTCAACTTGAATAAAGTCAGCAGTGATGTCCTCAATAACAAGTGAGGTACCAAAACCAGAATTAAATGTGAGGATAGTAGATACGTTGAGAATCGTACTATCAAGTTGGATGATGTTTCCTGTACCAGCATCAATATTGCCTACAATATTAGCGCTAGTAGCAGTGAGAATACCACCAACAAGAGCATTTTGTTGAGCGATGAAGTCCTTGGTAATCAACTCATCGGTAAATGTACCATCCTCATAGAGGAGAGTGGTTCCGCTGAGTGAGGTGATGAAACCAACGTTGGCGAAGATTGTACCATCAACGATTAGTGGTCCACCCTTAATGTTTAGACCGCTGTTGAATGTGGATAGACCAGTTACATCAAAACTACCGTTTACAGTTAGTTGATTGGTTTTGAGGATGATAGCAGTGGTGATACCATTGAACTGGGCATTTCTACCAGAGATATCAATGACTGTTGTATCACCAGTAACGAGTAGGTCATCATCAACTGTAACCTCTCCTTGTAAAATGGAAGACCCACTGACGAGAAGTGTATCGTTAACGACTAGGTCATCAGTTGTTGTTACTGTCTCAACGAATAGAGTACCTGTTGTGGTTAGACCACTATTCTCAATCGTAGTAGACTTGATTGAGGTGATAGAAGCAATACCAGAGGTTACTTGATTACCAATGATTGCCTGTGTAATCGTAGCAACACCAGTGACTGAGAGGTCTTGGGTGATGATATACTCTGATACTAGGTCATCAATAGTACCTGAGTTGAAGTCAAGTGTATTACCACTGACGTTACCTTCATTACCTGAGTCAGGTAGTTCGATGTTCTCTACATCAATTGTTCCACCGATGCTTACGTTGCCGTCAATGAATACATCATTTTGGAATGTAGCGACACCAACGAAGGTTGAGAGACCAGTTACATTGAGGTCACCAATCCGTGCCTCAGTAGAGATGAATGTTCCTGTCTCGATATCAAGAGCACGGAGGTCAGCAATATAACCATCAGCATATGTTAGGTCAGTACCAGTGATACTTGTAACAACACCGGAGACAGCATAGAGGTTAGTGGTGTCTACGTTCTCAGCATCTAGACTGGTGGTTGTCGTGATTCCTGTGAGGACTGAATTACGTCCAACGGTGAGGTCTTGTCCGACTTCTAAATCATTGGTGATCGTAGCACCAGCACCGACCGTTAAATCACCTACAAGGGCAAGGTCACCAGCGATATCAGCATCACCCTCTACATCAAGGTCAAGGGCGATTGTAGCGCCACCACCGACTGTTAGATCGCCACTGTTAGCAATGACTTCTGATTGGATGCTAGTAATAACACCAGAGTTAGCAGAGAAGTCAGAGAGTGTGGAGAATCCAACAGCATCCTGAATGATGTTGTTGACGTTTAGGTAGTTACTGACCGTTAGAATACCAATCTGTGATTGGTCAGCATCAAGTTGAGCATAAGTAGCGATGCCCGTAACTGTTAGGTCACCATCAATAACAACATTACCACTGAAGAAGGAGTTGCCTTTGAAGGTGGAGAAACCAATGACGTTGAAGTCATAGGTAGTGAGAGTGCCGATAGCACCTGACTTAGTGGTAGAGATACCGATATCAGCATCCGCTGAGGTTAAGTTGGTGATGAGACCAACTTGAATGAATGCTTCGTCAGAATTGAGGACTGGAGCAGTTACGCTATTACCAGCAGTTATATCGTTAGCAACATTTAAGTCATTACCAAGTTCTACATCGCTTGTGAGAGTTGTGAGACCAACAACTTCTAGGTTCTGATTAACTTTAAGGTCCTTAGCAATCTCAACATCGCTTTGGAAGTCAGCATCACCAGTGACCGTAAGGAAACCAACGGTAGCACTGCCGATTTCAACTCCACCGATAGTACCAATACCAATATCAATCTGACTTAAGGTAGCAATACCAGTAACATTGAGATCAGTTATCTCAGCAAATGCTAGTGAAGCAATACCTGACTGAATCTCAACCTGATTGATAGTGGAGAGACCAACAACTTCCTCGGTGATCTCAGCAAAGGATAGGGAAGCAATACCTGATTGAATCTCAACCTGATTGATGGTAGCGATACCAGAAGCAACTAGGTTGGGGACCTTGATATACTCACCGACCGTGAGACCTGTGCCGATCTGCTGGGTGTTGGTGACCTCAAGGTGGTCAGTAATGTGGACGTCACCTTGGAAGGTAGCGAAACCAACGAAGGTAGAAGTACCAGTGACTGTGAGGTCAGTGACGATACCGATGTTGGCGAAGAAGTTATCAATGGTGAAGTTGGTAGCAACACCTGTGTTGACGAAGAGTTGATTGATGCTGGAGATTCCAGTGACGCTGAGTTCTACAAACTCAACCTCTTCGATATTAACTTCACCTTGGAAGGTAGTTACACCAGAAACTGTGAGGTTTCTAGTAATGTTTACATCGCCATCCTTGAATGTGGATAGACCGATGGTAGATACACCAGATAGTAGAGCACTGTCTACGGTTTCTAGGTGCTTGAATGTGCCGATAGCAGTGGAAGCATCCAGTGCTTCAAAGACTGTTAGGATACCAATCTGTGATTGGTCGGCATTGAGTTGAGTGAAACTTACAAATCCAGTGACGGTCAAGTTGCCGTCAATGAATAGGTCACCACTCATCGTGGTAAATCCAACGAAGGTGGAAGGACCAGTGACTTGTAGTGAGTTGTCTACCTCTAGGTCAAAGACTGTAGTGATACCACCAACACCAAGATTGTTGTTGATTACAACATCGTGAGCAAAGATATCAGTTGCTTCTAGTGTCGTAATAGAGGCAAGACCAATGGTAGCAATACCAGTAATCGTATCGTCAAACTGGAAGAAGGTAGCAAGACCTGAGTTGACGAAGAGTTGGTTGATGCTCGAAACACCAGTGACGCTGAGTTCTACAAACTCAACCTCTTCAATATTAACTTCACCTTCAAAGGTGGTGATACCAGTAACCAGTAAGTCAGTAGTGGTAATAACACCGGTAATGATTTGCTCGGTCTCAATTTGACCGATAGTGGCGAAACCAACAACCTTGAGTTCGTTAGTTGTAGTTACACCAGAGATGTTTAGGTTACCATCAAGGTCGAGGTCACCGACCATATCAAGGTCGCCTTCGATATCAACATCGCCATCGATGTTTACATTAGCATCGATGTCGAGAGCACCAGTAACGGTAAGAATACCGACTGTCTCTTCCTGAGCATCAATGCTACGGACATCTAATGTCTCACTGATGGTTACTTCTCTTGCTAGGAGAGTATCAACGTTTGCTAGGTTGGTTACATTGAGGTCATTCGTAGTGAAGTCAACATAAGTACCAGCAACACCAAGGGTGTCTTGGATGGTAGCAATACCAGTGACGACTAGATTCTCAGTCTCAAGTGAAGTAACAACACCAACATCAACCTTGAGGTCAGTGATAGTAGCAACACCAGTGATGAGTAGGTTCTCACCAGTCAACTGGTTGAAGTTTAGCGTGCCGCCAACATAGAGGTCGTTCTTGACGTATAGGTCATCACCAAAGGTGCCGAGACCAACGAAGGTAGAGACACCAGCAACACGGATATTTCTGCTAATATTAACGTCACCATCGTCAAAGGTGGTACCGTCAATAAATGATTCTTCGTAATATGATAGATTTAATCCGGTGAGGATACCAATAGAACCAATACCAGCAGTGAGATTTCTAAAGGTTCCAATCTCATATGATAGTTGGTCACCAGTAATGATACCGATATTTGCTACACCAGCATCAAGTGCTGGTGTTGTGATAATACCAGTATTGTTGATGAAACTTGATGTAATAACACCTGCTACTAGTTCTTGTGTTTCAACAGCACGGAGAGTGGAGATACCAACAACAAGAAGTGACTCAGCAAAAAGACTAGTAATAATACCAATCTGAGATTCGAGTTGGAAGATAGTACCAACACCTGAGATGAGCAACTGCTCACCATTGATGTTCTTAAAGGTTACATCACCATTAACGAATAGGTCGTTGCCGACATACAAGTCATCGAGGAAGGTACCAACACCAGTGAAGGTGGAGAAACCAGATACGATTAGATCTTGGAGTGTGGTTAGGTTTCCATCAGATTCAATAGAACCGATGGTGCCGCCGATAGAAACGATCTCTTTGAAGGTGCCGAAACCAGCATCAATCTTATCGCTTTCTACAACGGTGAAACTACCAAGACCAGCAGTGACTTCCTGGGAGAAGATTTCACCAAAACTACCAACACCACTGGCGTTCAGATCTTGTAGTTCTAGATATGTGCCTACGCCAATGTTGAAGGAGAAGTTACTAAGAGTAGTAAATCCAGATACAATGAGACTCGTGACACCAATGCCATTCGCTTCGATCTCATTGAAGGTACCAATACCAGTAACTAAGATATTCTCAGCGTTAATCTGGTTAAAGAATGTCTCACCTTGGACGGTCAAGTCACCGCCAATGAATACGTCACCAACGAAGGTACCAAGACCACCCTGGACATATAGGTCGTTTAGGACGAAGACATCTTCACCACCAAAACCAAGGGTGGTGAGACCTGCTAGGACCTGACTAGCAAAGAGAAAGTCAATATTTGCTTCTTTAATACTAGAGAAACCAACATACTCTGTTGGAATCGTAGCGGTGTTGAGTACCTCTAGGTCAGTTAGAGTAGCAACACCAGGACGAACGATTAGAGATTCAACTTCTAGGTTGCCTTCAACGGCAATCTCTTTCGCTTGAATCTTCTGTGCTTTTAGGAAACCTTCAGGACCATTGATGGTTACACCAGTAGAACCAACACCAACCTGGAAGTCGTCTTGTGCTTCATCGGTACCGATACCAACAGAGGTGATACCAGTTGCTTCAGTGGTTCCAAAACCAGGGAGTGAAGCGTAGGTTCCATCATTACCGAAAGCGGTAGAGATGGTTTTGTTACCACCGTGATTAGTTCTTACCCATCTAACGTCGTAAGCAACCTGTGCTAGTTGAGGATTAGATGGACTTGGGGTTACCTTGACGAAGTCTCTGTCTTTTGTTGATACAAAGTCAATACCGATAAAGGAACCAGCACCGACAATAGCACCATTGTCTAATACAAAAATTGCGTTGGTATCAATAGGTTGTACTTCAACCCATTTAACACCGTTAATATCTTTTGAAAGGAAATATGCGTTACCACCAGGGGAGTTTGTTTGGTCGAACAGGTCCCCTCTAATGCTTATATTTGGAGTATCGAGGTCAGTTCTAGGTATCGTGGTATCAATACCCAAGGCACCATCAACAGATAGCACTAGGTCCTTGGACGTGGTAAATCCTGGGACGCCTACTGCAAATCTACTTACTCTTCCTGATAGATAGTTTTGAGCCATTGTGACCTAATTTAACGTATGTGAGTTTTGTTTTAGCTCTTAGCGGTTTCTAGAATAGAAACAACAACCTTCACATCTCCGGTCGTATTTCCTGAAACTTTTAGTTCATCTCCAGTTTCAAGTACAAGTCTACCTGTGAGTAGATTTAAAGCATCATTTGGGATGACTGGTCCATCCTTTACAATTTCAAAATCAATTGGAACGCCTTCGTCTGCATCAAAAGGTCTGGCGTGTGAGAACGTCACAAACTTTACATCCTCATCAGCAGCAACGTGAGTCGCTTGAGCATATAGGATGATAGACGCAACTCCAATGGGGGAGGTATAAATCCCAACATTGGAGTCGGTCACTAAGTGACGCACTGTTTTGAAAGTATTAAGTGCGACTGCTGCCATGATTAACTATCGAGTGCGATGATTAGTGGGGTAACTTTATTTAGCACCGACTGATCGAAGGACCTACCTGTAATCGTTCCAGTGAACTGGTTGATAACTAGGTCGTCGCCGATATTGAAGTTACCTGCTTGGTCGGTTGAGGTGTAGACAATGGAACCACCGTCTTCTTTTACAACTTCGTTTGCCTTGATAGGAACGCCACCTTGAGAAGGTCGTGCTCCGTTGATGCTGTTACCAGCGCCAATGTATTCAAAGGAGTGTGAAGACGCAATCTGTAGACTTAGTCTAGAGAAGAAGACAGTCGTACCTACGGATACAGTATTATTTAGACGTTGCTTGAAGATGATCTCCGTAGTGCCTTCGACTGGTTCCGTAGAAGAGTCAACATCATAGTAGAGAGGTGCTGTGATTGCCCGTGCCTTGGCGGTTGTGCCGTCTCCCTGCTTGGGTGGATCAATTGTTACCACTGGATTCACTGCCCGATACTGATTACCGTTAGCGATGACTTCGATGGAAACTACAACGCCGTTTCTAACCGTTGGTGAAACTTCTGCCTTAATGCCGAAAGGTCCAGTTGGTTCTGCTACGAATGCGTTAGGTGGGTTTCTATCGTCGTAACCTGAACCACCGTCAAGGACTTCGATGCTTACAACCTCACGGAAGAGTTCACCGAAGAAGATACCTTGACCATCGTATGGGCGCTTATCACCAACACCTTCGATCACGACTAGGTCATCATCGACAAGTGCCTTCTTAGCAACGATACCTGTGTAACGGTCAATACACTTGGAGCGAGCGTCACCAATACCACGGGCGACGAGACCGAGGCGACCGAAGGAGGAGTTGGAGTTCGTGAGG
>VMHT01155608.1_pt1 | contig 22484 bp, 39 predicted proteins | sample 4693611 | NCBI WGS metagenome assembly VMHT01 (sample SAMN12280063, study PRJNA550983) | marine metagenome | isolation source: seawater sampled from same location over 5 years 0.02-0.2 micron viral filtrate | place: USA: collected off the coast of southern California halfway between the port... ...
ATAGAATACACCCCATGTCTGTATTACTGAATAGTCTGCGGTTGTCTTTGTAGAGAAAGCTGTATCGTAAGTCTGTAGAATAAAATCACAACCAGGAGGATCACCGTATTCCCACCAGCTAACCCATTCTTTCTTAATCAGGCTACCTTCATCTGGTGTAGGATTTTGCATGTACAGGCTTTCCCAGTACTTTGATCCATTGGTGGATCGTATCTCCATCTCATCCTGTTTAAGAACTTTATCTGTTTTCCACTCAGGAAAGTAACTTGTTCCTACAGGTAAGCCTAGTAATTTACTGGAGTCTTCGTCCACCCATGCAGGTATGCTTACTACATCCCACCGCATCTCTGTATCTATGTCAAACTTCTCTTGCTGCTTTAGTAGCCATCCGCAAAGGTCATCATAATGATAACGAGTATTAATAATAATTATTGCACCGTTAGGCATGATACGTGTGCGTAGTCCTGAAGGCCACCATTCCTTGATATACCTTCTTCCTGCATCAGAGAAACTATCTTCTTCAGACATTGCATCATCAAGGATAGCTACGTGTGCGCCACGACCTGCAATCTGACTACGAACACCTGCAGCATAATAACTACCATTTAGGTTTGTCTTCCACTTACCTGCCGCACGTACATCCTGTCTCAGGTTTACCCCAGGAAACATATCCATAAATTCTTCTGTTCCTACGATATCTCTGACTGATCTACCGAAGTCACTGGATAGTTGATCTGAGTGACTGACTGTAAGTATTTCGTGATTAGGATTTTTACCTATATACCATGCAGGAAATAACTTAGAGCATATTACTGATTTACTACTACGTGGTGGAAGAAACACCATAAGGCGTTTTACTTTTCCTTCCACTACTTGCTGTAGCTTACTAGATATTACTTCTATGTGTCTGCCCATTTCCCAATCAGATATTAGGGTAGGCGCTACCATTCTCACAAATGTAAGAAAGTCTTTTCTACACTTCTGAGCAACCAAGTTTTTTAAATTATTTCTTACTTGAAGAAGAGTAGCGTACTTAAATTCTTGTTCTTGTCTAGCCTCTTCTTGACTAGCAGTCAGCTTCTCTTCCTCTGGGTAATCTGACATTTTATATTTCTGTTTGCTGTGAACAAATAATTTGTCTTACTGGTTTACCTTCAAACCTTGATGAAGCATATTCTTTTATGGCTTCTATATTTTCCCACATATGTGCATAACATTTTTCTTGTGTCTTAAAATCTAATGGCTTTCCATTATAGTGAGTAATAACCATAGTATCAGCTTCATTACTTGTTAGTGGATATATATCTTGATCTGCGGTAATACCCATAACCATAAAAATTACTATCTTCCACATACTAGTTTCCTTCTTGTTCAGATGATCTTTCTTCTCTACAACATTTACAATTGCATATATTATTATCTATAGATACATCATCCTTACCACAAGTACAATAGTCTTTATTCGTACAATATTTAACTTCTTCCATGACAGACACTCCTACAGTAAGACAACAAAGTGTAATTTTAACACCCGCTCTTAGTAGAGACAACAAGGGTAGCACAGTTGCATAAATGCAACACTCTAAAACTTTTTTTATTTTTTTAATTTTTTACTGTTGAATATTGTTTTTTATCTGTTATAATATACTCTATAGAGACACTAAAGAGCAGTAACTTAAAACTGTTAGAAAAGAAATAAAAAGAAAAACAAAAATAAAGTTCTAATAACTGTTGCAAAGAGTTTATGGAGAGTATATATAGATGTTAGAAAGAGCAGATAATTTTTTACAGACATTTTTTTCTAATCGTAATACTACTGTGTCTAAAATATCATCGATGCTTTCTATTTTTAAACAAGAAACATCTGCTGATGCTGCAACTCTGAACAACTATCGTAGATCAAAGAATGTTTTATATGACGATGTGTGCATGTAACCATGCTACTAATTTAAAAGCTTCGTCGTGGAAGTAAGAAAAAGAAAAAAGTTTAGTAAGCCGCATTTTAAAAAATAATTTTACTATGCACAAATTGCTAAAAATAAACTAAGGGGGTGTTTCCTAGATTGGATACACCTCTTTTTTTGTGTAAATTTTAGTATTGTTAGCAAGCCTTGTATTTTTGGTCTGTATATGTCATAGGCATATATATATAATACAAAGCAACAAAATTTTTTTGCATGGGTCTATATAAATTACGCTCAGAAAATTTCCACATTGCGGCCCGGAATGCTTTTTAGACATTCACATAGGTTTTTTAGGTCTTTTTAATATAAAAAGAATATAAATAATTTTATATAAGAAGGCTTGTCTCTTTATATATAAATATACCCCACCTAAAATCGCAGATATCCCCTACCCATCCCTCGTGCATTTGTTTAAACATCACCACTCAAATTAATTGGAATGATTATTTTAAAAAAAAAATAAAAAAAGTTTGGAAGAATATTTACATCTGATCGTCTACGTAGTACAACAACATTAACACTAACCAACTTTAAGGATATTAAGACAATGCTTAAATCAAATGAAATCAAACAAGCCGCTACCTTCATCAACTCAATTGCTGGTCTAGACAACACTGAATTAAAATCTCAGTTTGAAAAATTGCCAGTTAACATTCAAAACAAAATTAGAAATGCAGTAATTAAATCTTCTAAATAAATTCAGACATTCACATAGTTCAAACTTGGAGCGGTTTTATACCGCTCTTTTTTTTGTTTTAAAATTTTATGATTGCGGCCCGAAACATCATTTGTAAAATAATTAATTTAATTATTGACGTTCATTCATCACTGTGGCATAACATGAACACCACCACCACCAACTAAGGAGCAACCATGCTTGATTTTAAAACTTTAATCATCACAGTATTTGCAGCAAGCGTAACATATGCACTAGCAATCATAGCAGATTATTATTTTAATATTTGGGCGGGAGTTTAAACAATGAACACAATTTATATAAATGGCATCAAAACAAAATTTACATATTCCGATGGTGGAAGTTATGAGACACACCAAAATAATAAAAGAAATGGTTTTCAAGCCATCTTTATATGGAATAAAGCTATCAATGGTAAATTTTTTCCCACAAGTGAAATGACTTTACCGCTTGGAATGTTTCAAACGGGTGGCACTTGTAATGTATACGGTAAAGAATACAAAATTAAACGAACAGAATTGACATGATGGAAATTTTACTTTTAATTACATTAATAATATTATTTTGTTATCTTGGATACATCACATTGGAGTTGAACAAATGGCTATAGTAAACGGTTTGAAGTTATTAGGTGTAGGCAATAATGCTAAGACAATTAAGGGCGATGGTTCTGAATATTTAACAGCTATCATGTATCTACTGCCCGATGATTTCTTATGTCCTATGGCACGGCTTGCGGGATGTAAGGCGGGATGTCTTAATACTGCTGGTCGTGGCGCATTCAATAACGTGCAAGCTGCTAGACACAGAAAGTCTAAGCTACTGTTACAAGTGCCAGAAGAATTTGATACGCTATTGCGTAGAGACTTAGACAAGTTTCAAAGATATTGTGAGCGTAAAGGTATACAACCTGTGGTGCGATTGAATGGGACAAGCGATTATAACTGGAAGAAAATAATAATAGACTACCCATCTATTCAGTTTTACGATTATACCAAAGTTTATAATCGAGTAGCTAAAGATTGGCCGAGCAACTATCATCTAACCTTGTCCTACTCAGAAGCGAATGAAACATATCGCGACAAGGTTCTAGACTATGCTAATAACTACGGCGCTAACATGGCGGTAGTGTTTAGAGATAAAAATAATATTCCTAAAAAGTTTCTAGGTCGCAAGGTTATAGATGGCGATAAAGATGATCTACGTTTCCTAGATCCTGATAACGTGGTGGTGGCACTGTATGCAAAGGGCAAGGCTAAGAAAGATGTAAGCGGATTTGTAATAGACGCATAACTTTAAATGAGGAGTTAAGACAATGACAGTATTAAAACTGAGCGGAAAAATGAGAACTGTATTAATGGACGATAGTTATTTAATCGAAGATGATAGGCATTACGTGAAGGCAGGAAACAAACATTACATGGTTTACAAACAATGGGTAGGTTATGAAGTAGATATTCAAGGTAATCAGATAGGCGATACAGAATACAGCGATACAAAGAAACAACTTTTAGAAAATTTGAAATAATGAAACACTGCCTTAGTTATGACACATTCATAAGTATACTACAGTTACAAACAACACAGGATAAAGAACAATGCTCTATGAATTTACCGTCCCATGTTTGGAATGCGAAGGTGAGGGAAAAATATATCGCGGCGAAGGAGATGAACGAGTCACATACTACGATTGCGATCACTGTAACGGGGAAGGAGTGGAATATTCCGAAGCATACTACGACTCAGTGCCTGATTTAAAAGAAGATTTTCCTGATGCTGAGAATATAGAAAAGCACACGCTGACAGAAAATGAAAAGCTTAGTATGTGGAAATACTGGATGAAACATAATCCAGAAGTTTTAAAGTATGATAGCATCAAGAGGTATTATTAATTATGACTAGGACAATTAAAAAACGCGGCTATGGTAAACCTACCCATGAAGAGGAGCAGGACATATGGCGCAAAAAAAGATTTGTGGTAGGTATATTTAAGGATACGCATATGCTTATGCAGATAGGTAGATCATACCCAGATTATAAAACTGCTAACCTAGCAGTACAATATCTAGAAAGTGTAGGCATACAAAAACATTTACGAGACAGTGACTACATCGCTTGTGACTTTGAAACATTAAAGCCTAGTAACATACCAATTATTTCAGTGCCTGTACTGTCATGGAAAACACCCAGTAAAATAAGGAAGCAATACTATGGAAAAGAAAATAGTAACGCTAATTGAAAAGCGAACACAAAAACAAGGGTATAACTTTAGTAGCGATAACAAAAACGTAGTATCTTTTTACCCAGAATATGATTATCATTACGAAGTATCGACGCTACGCAATACATGCGAGTTTCATATAGGTGAGGTAGTGAAACCAGCTAAAGTCAGAACAATGTGTATGAATAGGGATAGCTACAGAGTAATTATAAAAGGTGAGATACAAAATGAGTATGCAGAGAACTAAACCTATAACTGTTCTAGAATATTTTTCTACTAAGTTTATTTTGACTAACTGGCAAATGGATATGGAGGGCGAGTGTGCATCATATAGAGAACGATGCAATATGGAACTTTTAGACTTCTTACATGAAAGTTATGGAATTAAAAAAGTTAATAACTGGATTGATGATAACAGAGAAAGGGTAATAGATGATGTTTGTTGGGATGGATTCGAGTTAATGTCAGAAGAAGTTTATACCTATCCCGATAACTTACAGGATCTAGTACAATGAAAACTGATAGCCAGGAATTGGTAGAACAAGTTTGTTATCAATACTTCGACGGCGTTCTGTCCTATGCCGAAAGTAAGGAACAGCTAGTGGAAATTGTCGGAGATGAAAACGAGGCAAGCATAATATTACTTGGAGCAAATTGGTATGACTAGTCTAATAATTAAAACTATGACAGTGTTGTGTAATGTCAAGGACAGGATGCTAGGTAACAGAGTAGAAGCTAGGACATTCGCACAGATAATGGGTGACGTATTAACACCAGATCAATTCAACTATTTAGCAACAGAGATAGAAAGAAAAATAAATGTATAAATATAAATGTAAAATAATCAGAGTGGTAGACGGTGATACGGTAGACGTAGATATTGATCTAGGTTTTGGAGTATGGCTAAACAATCAACGTATAAGATTGTATGGGATAGACACTCCAGAGTGTAGGACAAGAAACAAAGAGGAAAAATACTTTGGCTTGATGGCTAAAGCATTGGTTAAAGATTTCTTAAAGGAAGGATCTATACAACATCTATCTACACAGTTAGATAAAAAACAGAGAGGTAAGTTTGGTAGGATACTGGGTGAGTTTTGGATCTATGACTCATGGACAGATAGACAAACAACTTTAAATGCTGCGTTGTTGATTAGGAATTATGCAGTAGAATATAACGGCCAACCTAAGGCTGAGATAGAACAAAGTCATTTGGTTAATAGAAGGATTATTTGGGAGCGTTTAGGATATGGCGAGAAAGAACTTAGAGAAATTCAAGGTAAGTCCTACTCTGCAAGTAACTATACAACAAAACGAGAAGACATCTTTTTACAAGCGAATAGAAAAAAAGGTAGTTGATATGACTAATTCTTGTTTCATTATTCTTATTGCTTCTGCGGCAATCTGTTATGGTATAGGTGTGACAGTGGGATGGTACATAAAAAAGTCTACCATACCTAAAAAGAATACAAGCAAATCTAAAAATGATACCAATAAAAGAAACAGTGCCAACAAGTATGGAATGAAATGATGGATGATAAACAAAAGAATATAATTAAAAAAGATATAAAGTACGATGTGTTTGAGGCTATGTACAGTAACCTGTTAACCTATGGCATCTTATTCCATGAGTTAACCGGCAGGGAACATAATCTTTTAATGTCTCTTTCGGATAGGTACGCTGACGCAATCTATGAAACTGTTATTAAGAATGGTAAGTACACTGAAAAAAAACGTATGATGTATTAAGGAGAAGTGAAATGAAAATATCAGGTTGGTATGAAGGACATGGGTGCGAGGCAATAAATATAGATATGTCTGGCTCTAATTTAAATCAGATAGCTTACAAGTTACTAAAGGTATACGGCGACGATATCTGTGGCGTAGACATAGAAGTATGTAATCAGGATGGCATGGATGTATCTACTGAAATATATGAATTAGTTAATAGTAAAAATACACGTAACTTTGCCATGAGAATAGGACAATTAGATTGGGAAAGCGAAGACCCAGGAGAAAGTTTATGACTATAGATGTAGTTAAGGGTAATGTAGAGGCTGATATGGGAAAGAAAGAACAGGTAACAGCATACATAGAATACGCACCTACTTACAGGAGAAAGGAAGTATCTTCTAAAATATTTTGGAAAGAGGAAGGAGAAAACCCTAAGAAAGAATTTATAGCTAGGATGATTAATTTAATAATTGATACAAAGGATAACATCATTATTACACGATGCCCTGTTAATGGTGAGACTGCTAACAGGGACAGAGAAATAACTATTTATTCATGGATAGGTGAAGGAGTAAAGAAATGAAGAAGTTTATAGCTATACATATGTTGTTACTAACTTTGTTAGTCGTAACTGTAAGTGGCTGTGCGCCAATGCTTTTAGCTGGTGGTGCTGCAGTGGGTGTTAAAGGAGCTATCACTGACGCAGAACATACCGATACGATAGCAGAACATTCGCTCATAATTGATAGTAACTTACTGGAAGTTAATAGAAATAAAACTGATATAGATGCTTTACACGAGAAAGTAGATATGTTAGAAAGTAAAATAATTAATTTAGAAAAATTGTTTCACCTTAAACTGTAATCTAACAAACAGGAGATAAAAAATGTTAGACCACCTTATTAACACGAATGACAGAGAAATATTTTTCAAAGTGTTTGAGCAAAATGTAATTGGAAAAACTACAGGATGCGAAGCTAACAATCATAAAATGTTAACTCGCGGAGATGGTATTGCAGACCCAGATGCTTTTCTATCTGTAGTAAAATCTAACTATAGAATAGTAGAGAATGAAGAAATACTTATGCCTCTACAAGAACAGATGATTAATTACTTTGATCCATCTGTATTAGAAAACGTGCAGATAAAAGATCATATCTCTAAAGATGGCGCGGTATGTCATGCAGAGTATATCTTTCCCACTATTAAAAAATCTGTTGAGACAGATGTAGGACACAAAACAGATATGATCCTTAGATTTATTCTCAAGAATACTTTTAATGGATCATCATCTGTAGTCTTCTATGGTGGCTTGATAGATACCTTCTGCACTAACGGTATGATTGTAGGTAACTACGATGTAACCAAGCGTAAACACACTAAAAACTTTACTATAGATGGCTTCATATCTGCTTTCCAAGATTGCATGATTAACTATAAAAATGTGGTTAAGATGCATCAACAGTGGGCAGATACTAGGATTGGCCCTCTGCACAATGTCAGGCTTTTGTTTTCTGAGTTAACTAAGAATCAAAACCTGCAAAGAAAAAATACTTTAGCTGATAGACTGTATGCTCAGTATGCGGATGAGGTTTATAACAGAGGTAACAATGTGTTTGCTGTTACTTCAGCTATGACGCACTACGCTAGTCACAATGACAATAGGTTTCCATTGCGTAGCAACGCTGACAATGATAGTTTATTCAAGCGACAAGAGACTGTACGCAAATGGTTTAAGTCTAAAGTATTTGAAGAGTTTCTTGAAGCAGCTTAACAATAACGAGAAAGGAAGTTGAGATGGTTTACAAGTATAAATCACATGAGGAAATCCCTTCATACATGAGAGATTATCTTTTAGGTGTCGCAGATGCTAACCATGTAGAAGAGTTAGACCTGGATGACATAAACGACTTTCTGAATGGCCTTGAAGAGTGGCATGTAGAACAAAATTCTATACCCGAATCTTTGAGAAGTGTTCACTAGTTATGTTATAGGGGCAGGTTTATTTAATCTAATAGACCTGTCCCTTTTATTTGTTAGTTCTATTACAAAGGAGTAAAATTGTGAAGAGGATTAAAATTGTAGAGGAAGTTTTCTTAAAGTATGAAAGAAGAAAAAATATTTCTAGCGTATCTTTATACAAAGATAACTTAGACCACCCACCGTCTATAATGAGTACCGTATCCTTAAAAGAGTTGATATTTAATTCGTTAAATTCAAAGTCATTTAAAAGTATAAACCAAGAATACATAGAACAAATACTTAAAGACTTACAAGATATACAAGAAGATTTAAAACAATACTCTGAGGACTATCCTGAATTTGGTTTTGGAGATAACGCATAATGGAAAAGACATTACAAAATATGATAGATGAATTACGTGCTTGTAAAAATGAAGGGGGATTAGTAGACCCGCGAATGTTACAGACAAGTTTATCAGGATTGTTAGATGAAGTAAAAGAAGATAACCGCTATATGATTGCAACTCTTAATGAAGTATTAGATAAAATAAACGATATGTCTTACTTAAATTTAAAACAAGAACATCAACTACATGACTTAGCTACCAGAGTACAAGTCCTACGTGATGAAGTTTTAAAAGTAATTGGGAAGTAAAACAAATGGACGACCAGTTTGAAAACTCAACTATTAAACTATTAAAAGAACAAATAGCTCAAATGACCAACTCAACTTATAATAATTATAAAAGAATAGCGGAACTAAGTGAGCAGAATATTTATCTGAGAAAAAAAGTAACGTATTTAGAAAGTAAACTAGAACAAATATCAGATAGGAGATTAAATGAAAGCTGAACTTATAGCCAATTTAGGGGATGATCTTACTGTTGTCAATGCTGCTAGAGTTTCTTTTGACAAACAAGCTTCATGGAAAAAAGATGTTAAGTCACCACCAACTGAAAAAGAACTACATGGAAAAGATATTAAGCTAATTAAATATTTGGCAAAGCATAATCACTTCACACCCTTCACTCATTGTTCAATAACTTTGAGAGAAACTGTTCCTATATTTGTTGCGAGACAAAGATTTAAACACACTATAGGATTTACTTACAATGAGATAAGCAGAAGGTATGTGTCTGATGATCCTGAATTTTATTCTCCTGAGACATGGAGGTTTAAAGCAGATAATGTTAAGCAAGGTTCTGATAAAGATGGTTTGACAGAGAAAGAATTAAATGAGAAAATTTGGTTTATTGATGGTGTATTCCGCGCCTTAGATCAGTCATCCAATAGTCCAAAAGAATTATATTCTATGTGCATGAGAACTTATAAGTCATTGTTAGAATTAAATATTTGCCCTGAACAAGCCAGGATGGTTTTACCTCAATCAATGTATACAAGTTATTATGTGACAGGTTCGTTAGCTGCATTTGCAAGGGCGTACAATTTAAGAAGTGAAGCGACTGCACAGGAAGAGATAAGAGAACTGGCTGAAGAATGGAATAAAATAATTTGTAAACTGTTTCCTGAAAGTTGGAAAGCATTAACAAATAATAATAATAATAATGAAAAGGTACTACACTAATGGTAATGAAAAAAGGGATAGGGTTAAAAGATAAAATTGAAATGACCAGACACATGCAAACAAGTATAGGTCATTCAATTAATACTAATCCAAAAAATAAACATAAAAGAAAAAATTGGAAACCGTATCGTGGACAGGGGAAATGAAACATCTATGGGAGAAAGATAGGAAGACAATCTATAAAGAACTATTAGATTTATATCTTGATGAAGGTTACTCTAGAAAGGAAGCTAAAAAATTAGCGACAGAAGAAACAGATGAAATAAAAGCTGGTGATTTTTCTTTTGTCTCTAACATAATGGATGAGCAAGACTGTTAATATTTATATATATCTCTCTCATACGTGAATAATTTTTTAAGTGATTGATTTTAATATATAAATTATACTGTTGACTAAGTTTTAAAAATATGCTATTTAGTTATTTATCAATAACCCAGAGGTTGATATGAATGACAATGAAAACATACTAGTTGAAGCACATAGACCCTGTGAAGACTGTGGTTCATCTGATGCAAGAGCGTTGTATTCAGACGGCCATGAGTTTTGTTTTAGTTGTCAAACAAGATTTGAAGGAAGAGGAGATTATCCTGTCATGTCTAAACAAGTAACTACTAATGTAAGTCCAATAACTACCACTCAAGGATTTATAACTGATATACCTGAAAGAAAAATATCTTTAAATACATGTAAAAAATATAATGTTAGAACAGTTAAAGATGGTAAAGGTAATATAATAAAACATCGTTATCCTTACCATGATGTTAATGGTAATCATATCGCTGATAAAATTCGTGTAGTAGAAACTAAGGACTTCCCTGCTGAACCAGTGGGTGCATTGGGACGAGGTGTTTTGTTTGGTCAAAACCTTTTCAATGCTGGTGGTAAGTACGTAACAATCTGTGAAGGTGAACTGGATGCACTCTCAGCATTTGAAATGCTTGGAAGTAAATGGCCTGTGTTGTCTATCAAGAATGGCGTTCAGTCTGCACTGAAAGATTGCAAAGCTAACCTAGAATATCTTTCAAAGTTTGATAATGTTGTCTTATGTTTTGATGCAGATGACAAAGGAAAGAAGGCAGCACAACAAGTAGCTTCATTGTTTGAACCTAACACTTGTCGCATTGTCTGCATGACAGATGGCAAGGATGCGTCTGAATATTTACAGGGTGGTAAGCGTGAGCAATTCTCTCGCGCATGGTGGGATGCCAAGGTGTATACCCCTGCTGGTATTCTTAACCTTGCTGACATGGGTGATGGCCTGTATGACGAGGGTGAGTACAAGACTTGTTTGTATCCCTTCGAGGGTTTGAATGAGAAGCTGTATGGCATACGCACAGGTGAACTTGTAACCTTCACGGCTGGTACAGGCACTGGTAAGTCCAGCGTCATGCGTGAACTTATGCACCATGTACTGAACAACACAGAAGAAAACATAGGTGTAATATCCTTAGAGGAGAATGTAAGATCCACTATCTTTCACCTCATGTCAGTCGAGGCTAATGCTAGGCTGTACATTCGTGAGGTGCGTGACCAGTTTAGTATGAATGACTTACGCAAGTGGCAAGAGTTAACAGTAGGAACTAGGAGGTTCTTTGCCTTCGATCACTTTGGAAGTATGAAGACTGACGAGATACTTTCAAGGGTGAGGTATATGATTAAAGCATTAGATTGTAAGTGGATATTCTTAGATCACTTATCGATATTAGTTTCTGGTTTGGAGGGAGATGACGAGCGTAGAAACATTGATAATCTGATGACTAAGTTGCGGTCAATCGTAGAGGAGACAAACGTAGCTATGCTTCTTGTCTCTCACCTACGCCGCGCACAAGGTGACAATGGGCATGAGAATGGTAGGGAGGTTAGTCTGTCCCACCTTAGAGGTAGCCAAAGTATAGCGCAGCTTAGTGATGCAGTGGTGGCTATGGAACGTGACCAACAGTCTGATGATCCTAACATAGCCAACACAACAACCATCAGAGTATTGAAGAACAGATATGCTGGAGATACTGGTGTAGCTTCTCACCTATTCTTTAACAAGGATACAGGGAGGTTGACAGAGGTACATAATCTAGGTGATGATGCAGAAGGAAATAATTCAGATCAGGAACTTTAGATTATGGAAGTTGTTTTAGACATTGAGACTGATGATTTAAATGCAACAGAAATATTCTGTATTGTAGCTAAAGAACGTGAGTCAGGTAAGATACATGTGTGGAAAGGAAAGCAATGCTATGACACATTCCCTTTGTTTGCAAAGCGTGTGTCCAAATTTATTATGCACAACGGTATATCTTTTGATGCCAATGTTATTAATAAACTTACATCAGCTTACATTGACATAGATCGTATTGAAGATACGCTAATACTCTCTCAACTAACTGATCCTGTTAGAGATGGCGGTCACTCATTAGAATCCTGGGGGCAGAGGCTAGGCTTCGATAAGATAGACTTCCATGACTTCTCTTGTCTTACCCAGGAGATGATAGACTACTGCATTCGTGATGTAGAACTTACCGAAAGACTTTATATTGCACTTCAGCCACACGTACATACTATTCGTAGGCAATGCATAGACTTGGAGTATGAAGTAAGAAGGTTAGTATCTCAACAAGAACGAAATGGTTTTTCTTTGGATATGCAGAAGGCCACTTGTCTTGTAGCTAAACTTAAAGACAGGTCAGATAGTATTGAGTCTGAGGTAACTGCAATGTTTCCACCCATACCAGTTCTAGTAAGAGAAGTTACACCTAAAATTAAAAAGGATGGCAGCTTATCTACCGTTGGCCTTAGACATATAGAAGACATAGCTGTTGTGGCTGGTGTTCATTCTGCTATTGACTATCAAGAATTTAATCTATCATCTAGACAACAAATAGTTAAGAGGCTTTTGTCTAAGGGTTGGCAACCTAATAAGTTTACAGACAAGGGTCATCCTATAGTTGATGAGGGTGTGTTAAAGGATGTAGACTTACCTGAAGCAAAAAAGATAGCAGAGTTTTTAATGCTACGGAAAAGAATAGCACAGATACAATCATGGATAGATGCAGTTAAAGATGATGGAAAAGTACACGGTCAAGTTCTTACGTTACGTGCAATCTCTGGAAGAATGGCGCATCATTCTCCGAATATGGCACAGGTTCCAGCGAGTTACTCACCGTATGGTAAGGAATGCAGGGAATGCTGGATTAGTGGAGACACATCTAATCTTCTTGTCGGTTGTGATGCTTCTTCTCTGGAGTTACGTGCGTTAGCACACTACTTAGAGGATAGTAAGTTTACTAAAGAAGTTGTAGATGGTGATATACACACTGCCAATCAACACGCAGCAGGGTTAGAGACACGCGATCAAGCTAAGACATTTATTTATGCGTTCATCTATGGTGCAGGGGCGGCTAAAATTGGCACTGTGGTAGGCGGTACGGCACAAGATGGTCAGAGACTAATAGATACTTTCTTGTCTAACGTACCAGCCTTGGCAACTCTCAGGCAAAGAGTTGATGCTGCTTCTAACAGAGGATTTCTTATTGGTTTGGATGGGAGAAAACTTATAGTAAGAAATAAACACTCAGCAGTAAATCTTTTAATTCAAGGAGCGGGTGCAGTTATATGTAAGCAGTGGCTAGTTGACATACATGATTTACTTACGTACACTAAAATAAAAGCAAGGTTGGTAGCGTCAATACATGATGAATATCAGCATGAAATTAATAAAGAACAAGCTGAAGAATTTGGAGAGCTAACCAAATTAGCAATGAGGAAAACTCAGGAAAGGTTAGGCATAAAGTGTCCACTCGACAGCGAATACAAAATAGGCCACAACTGGTCAGAAACGCACTAGTAGTTTTAAACAGCACTGAATTAAAAGTCAGTACGTTTATTGGTAAGTCAAGAGGAAAGCAGAACAGAAGTGCTGGTGTATTTGATGCTGCGATAGCAGACACACACAAAATAGATATACTAGGTGCTGAAGCTGAGTTAGCTTTTGCAAAGTTATGTAATCTATACCCTGAAGACTTTTTAATTTTAAATCCAAAGTCAAAAGCTAAAGGAACAGATGCCGGTGATCTAACTGTAGATGGTATTTGTATTGATGTTAAAACAACTAAGCATGACAGTGGAATGTTGTTATCTAATTCAAGACATACCTCTGGCATAGACTTATTTTGTTTAATGGTAAAGAAAGGAGAAGATACATTCCAACTAAAGGGTTTTATGTTGTCTGCTGAACTTATAGTTAAAGATAGATTTGGTAGAGCAAACGGAAAACTTAGAAGACCAGCATATACAGCTACCCAAGATGAGTTGTACGATTATAAAAATGCTGTTAGTAAATTAAAAAAACATCTTGACACTAAATAAATGTTCGATTAAGTTATACGTTCAACTATCAAGCTAAGTAATCAGGCTTAGTAAATTATAAAGGAGAATACATTATGGATACTCATATTATTTCTGGTAAAGCATATTGGGCAAGTGTTACTCAACCTAATACAACTTACGAACCTGTGTGGTGCGTAGATGTTTGTCTTGATGAAGACAATAAAAGTCTTGTAGAAAGTCTAGGTCTTACTGTTAAAAACAACGGTGATGAGAAGGGTGACTTTATTAAGATTAAACGTAAGGTAAATAAGCGTGACGGTTCGCAGCGGAATGCTCCTGTTGTTAAGGATGCAGAAAATAATAGCTGGGATGACAGGTTAATCGGAAACGGTAGTCAGGTTAATGTTAAATTCTCTACTTATGATTGGGAATACAATAAGAAAAAAGGTACAGCCACTGATCTTATTGCTGTTCAGGTAGTTGATTTAGTTCCTTACGGTGGAAGTGGTTCAGAGTTTGAACCTGTTAAAGGTGGCTTCGTAGTTGGTGGTAGTGAGTCTGCTGAGAATGCTCCTTTCTAAGTAGACCACAAATAGGGGTTGTCGCTCTGGGTGGACTGAGGCAACTAAGTTAGTAGTGCGGGTGGGAGACTAACATCTTTAAGGAAAATATAAATTATGAAGTATGCTTTTATTACAGGTATCACCGGCCAGGATGGTTCATACCTAGCTGAATTACTTTTGTCCAAAGACTATTATGTACATGGTTTAATTAGGCGTAGTTCTACACCCAATACAAAAAATATAGATCATATAATTAATAACCCTAAAGTTTTTTTACACTTAGGGGATATGACGGACAGTGCTAATTTAAGTAAGTTAATTAACGATATTAAACCTGACGAGGTTTATAATCTAGCTGCACAAAGTCATGTTAAAGTATCTTTTGATACACCTGTATGCACAGGAGATATAAACGGTCTTGGCTCAATGCGATTGCTTGAAGCATGTCGCAATATTAAAGACAGTAGAGTACCAAAGTTTTATCAAGCATCTTCTAGTGAATTGTTTGGTAAGATACAGGAACCAATTCAAAATGAAACAACTCCGATGTATCCTCGTTCACCGTATGGCGTAGCAAAACACTATGCTTACTGGGCAGTAAAAAATTATCGAGAAGCCTATAACATGTTTGCTTGTAATGGCATCTTGTTCAACCATGAAAGTCCTAGAAGAGGAGAAGAGTTTGTTACCAGAAAGGTAACTAAGTATGTAGCTAACTGGCATACAAATTCTGAACCGCTTGAGTTAGGAAATCTTTCTAGCCTCAGAGATTGGGGACATGCTAAAGATTATGTTAACGGTATGTGGCTTATGCTGCAAGCATCCAAACCAGATGACTATGTTCTTTCAACAGGAGAGAAACATAGCGTTAAAGAATTGGTAGAACTTTGTTTTAAAATTAAACACAACAAAAATATACTATGGGAGGGTGAGGGTATAGGTCAGAAAGGATATATTAATTATTTTACAACTAACGCTAATGAAAAAATGCAAAGGAAACTAGTTGTTGTAGTTAATCCTAACTTCTATAGACCTTCTGAAGTAGATGTTCTGTGTGGCGACTCTACTAAAGCTGAGACAGAATTAAATTGGAAACGTAAATATACGTTTGACAGGTTGATAAAAGAAATGTTATTGTCAGATCAACCAGAAAAATTTTGGTATAAAAACGGAGGTGAATTACCTAATGGTTACTACACAGTCTCATAAAATTAACTGGCCTTTAGCCCATGATACTTGGGACAATAAAGAGCGAGATGCAATGCATGAAGTTATTGCTTCTGGTAAATTTACCTTTGGAGAAAAAGTAAAAAAGTTTGAAGATGATTTTTGTAACTACTTTGATTTTCCCTATGCTGTACAAGTTAACAGTGGCGGCAGCGCAAACCTTTTGATGGTAGCTGTTGCAGTTGAAAAGGGTTTAATAAAAAAAGGTGACAAAGTTATTGTCCCTGCTATCGGTTGGAGTACTTCATACTTCCCATTCTTACAGTATGGTATAGACTTAATATTTGTAGACGTAGACAGAGATACTTGGAACATCAGAGTAGATCAAATTGAAGATAATATAGCTGATGATGTTAAAGGTATTCTAGCTATTAATATTTTAGGTAATCCTTGCAATTACGAAATAATTAATTCTATCTGTAATAATTACAATTTGCTACTGTTTGAAGATAACTGTGAGTCTATGGGAGCAAAGCAGGGTGATAAATACTGTGGTGGCTTTGGTGACATAGGTACATTTAGTACATTTTTTAGCCATCATATACAAACAATGGAGGGCGGTGTTGTTGTTTGTGATGACTACGACACATATCAACTTCTTCTTAGTTTAAGATCACATGGGTGGACAAGAGGTACAAAATACTTTAAGGATAATCCTTTTGAGTTTGTAACTCTAGGCTACAATGTAAGACCTGGAGAGTTAAACGGTACACTTGGTTCTGTTCAGCTAAATAAATTAGATGATATGAACAACCAAAGAATTAAAAATGCAGAAACATTTATAAAGTATTTTGGTAATAAAGATTATTGTAGGATACAAAAGGTAGAAGAAAATAGTCTTTCATCTTGGTTTGGTTTTGGAATTGTCTTTGAACAAAACTCATTCAGAGAGAGGACAAAAAAAATTTTCGCAGATTATTCTGTTGACTGCAGACCTATATGCACTGGTAACTTTTACAATCAACCTGTATGTGATAAATACTCTAGCAACATACAGAAAGGTGCATCATTAGCATCAGCAAATAATATTGAGGATAATGGTCTGTTCTTAGGAAACAATCCTATGGATTTAGAACCAGCTATTAAAAGTCTTAGCGAAGTTTTAGACCATGAATTTAGTGAGCAGAATATTATTAATTCTGGTTTACTGTAGATTATTTTAAAGATGGTAAAAGAAAAAACTATTGATACTCTTGTTGAAGATATATATAATATCTTTGAATGTGAAGAAGAGGTTAAGATAAAAGAAGAAGACTTAGAGAGGCTTGTTAAAGATGTAGTTGAGTCTGTAACTACTTCTGTTAAAGAGAGAGAAAGATCAAGAGGAAATCTAAGGTTATCTCTTATCGGTCATCCTGATAGAAAAGTTTGGTACACTGTCAGGGAAGGTGATAAAGTAGGAAAAGAAAAGTTAGCTGGTAAAGATAAAATAAAATTTTTATATGGGCATATATTAGAGTCTCTTCTTGTCTTTCTTTCTCGAACTGCTGGACACACAGTAACTGATGAACAAAAGACAGTTAAGGTAGGTGGTGTTGTAGGTCATCAAGATGCTAAAGTTGATGGTGTTCTTGTTGATTTTAAAAGCGCATCAAGCTATGGTTTTAAAAAGTTTAAGGATAAGACAATACATTCTGATGATCCTTTCGGATACATTGCTCAACTGTCTGCTTATGCAAAGGCAAACAACTCAGATGAGGCTGGCTTTGTAGCTATAGATAAATCAACAGGTGAAATTTGTTATTGTCCTGTACACTCTATGGAGATGATAAATGCAGAAGAAAGGATTGAGTATCTTAAACAGACTGTTAAATCTGATGTGCCTCCCCCTCGCTGTTATAGTGATATTCCTGATGGTAAGTCTGGCAACTATAAGCTTCATATTGGCTGTGTGTATTGTTCTTATAAGCGCGATTGTTGGTCTGATTCTAACGGCGGTCAAGGACTTAAAAAATTTAATTACTCTACTGGTCCGAGGTACTTAACCAGGATAGGGCGTATGCCTGATGTAGAGGAAATATATGACTAAGTTTAGATCCAAATCAGAAGAAATAACAAGCGGTCTTTTAAAAGATAAGAAGGTTTTATTTAAATTTGAACCATACTTTATTAAGTATATATGGATTGAAAATAAAAAGTACTTGCCAGACTTCGTTCTTGATAATGGTATTGTTCTTGAAGTTAAAGGTAGGTTTACTTTAGATGACAGAAAAAAACATCTATTTCTTAGAAAGAGTAATCCAGATTTGGATGTTAGATTTATATTCAATAACCCTAATTCTAAACTTTACAAAGGTGCTAAATCAACCTATGCTAACTGGTGTGACAAGCATAGTTTTTTATATTGTAAATTGTCTGATGGTATTCCTGAAGGATGGATAAGTGAAAGAAAAAGAAACAAAGATTCTTCTGTCTCTAGAAGATATAATAAAAAAAAGAAAAGCTGATCCAGAACAGATACTATTCCTAAGTGTTATACTACAGGCTATGCTTGATGCTACTAAACCAAAAACACCTAGAGAGTCAACTGAAGCAATCATAGCTAGGGAAACAGCAATGTCTTGGTTCTTCTGTTCTGTTGGCGTAACTGCCGATGACTTTATGACTGTATGTGATATAGCAGATGTTGACCCTGATTATGTAAGATCATTTGCATACAAAGTCTTACAGTCAAAAGAGATTAATTTTGTTCGTAAAAGAATAAATACTGTGCTAACTTTTAATTAGGATAATTTTAATGTACAGATTTTGTGAAGACCACTATGTCGAAGAGATACAAAAGTATATTGATACAACTTACGAACAACATTACGCTCAAGACAAATATCAGGCTACGGATGTAATTCTTGATGCTGGTTATGGTGAAGGTTTTTGTATTGGTAACATCTTGAAATATTGTAAAAGATATGGAAAAAAAGAAGGTCGCAATAGAAAAGATTTGTTAAAGGTAATTCACTATGCAATAATTATGCTTCACATTCACGATGAACAAGAAGAAGGAAACTAATTTATGCCCCAGTTTCGATCAAACGAAAACCCTATGTTCAGATCTAAATTTAGCGAAGATATATTCAAACACAAGTATGCACATACAGGTTGCGAAACTTGGTCTAGTTTAGCTACAGTTCTTGTCGAAGATGTTTGTCAAGATAAGATGAGCAAAGAAGAAAAAGATGATCTTGTCAATTACATTACAGATTTAAAATTTATCCCAGGTGGCCGGTACTTATACTATGCTGGACGAACCAATAAGTTTTTTAACAACTGTTATTTGTTGAAGGCAGAAGAAGATACAAGAGAAGATTGGGCAAATATTTCTTGGAAGTCAGAATCATGTTTAATGACAGGCGGTGGTATAGGAATAGACTACTCTGTATATAGAGAAGAGGGACGCATCCTAGCTGGTACTGGTGGCCTTGCATCTGGACCTATACCAAAGATGATGATGGTTAATGAGATTGGTAGGCGTGTTATGCAGGGTGGTAGTAGGCGGTCTGCTATATATGCCAGCCTAAATTGGCAGCATCCTGATGTAAATAAGTTTCTTGAATGTAAGAACTGGTATGATATGCCAGTAGGTAGTACAGGATTTACGGTTGGTCAGATTAAAGAACAGGATTTTAACTTTAATGCACCTTTAGATATGACCAACATTAGTGTTAATTATGATACTGAATGGCTGCTAAAGTATTTACGGACAGGTGATGCAGGAGAAGTCTTTGAAAAGAATGTAAAGCAAGCTTTGAGTACAGCAGAACCTGGGTTTAGTTTTAACTTCTTTGATAAAGAAAACGAAACACTTCGTAACGCTTGCACAGAAGTTTGTTCGGACACAGACTCGGACGTTTGTAACTTAGGATCTTTAAACCTTGGACGTATTGAAAGTGTTAAAGAACTTAGTAACATAGTAGAACTAGCTACAAAGTTTCTTTTGTGTGGTACTCTACGAGCAAAGCTACCTTATGAAAAAGTTTATGCAGTACGAGAGAAAAATCGTAGGCTTGGTCTTGGCCTGATGGGCATACATGAGTGGTTAATTAAACGTAATTTTAAGTATGAAGTTACTGATGAACTACATCAGTGGTTGGCTGTATATAAAGGTGTTAGTGATTCAACATCTCAGAAGTTTTCAGATGAACTTAGTATTAGCCGCCCTGTTGCTAACCGTGCTATTGCACCAACAGGATCAATAGGTATTCTTGCTGGTACAAGCACAGGTGTAGAACCAATATTTGCTGTAGCTTACAAGCGTAGGTATTTAAAGGGTGGAACTAGATGGCATTATCAGTATGTAGTTGACAGTGCAGCGCAAGAACTTATCAATATTTATGGAACTAAGCCAGAAAAAATTGAGTCTGCTCTTGATCTTGCTGATGATTACAAACGTAGAATAAAGTTTCAGGCTGACGTACAAGACTATGTGGACATGTCTATCTCATCCACAATTAATTTACCTTCGTGGGGTAGCAAGCTTAACAACGAAGACACAGTAAAAGACTTTGCTAAAACTCTTGCTTCATATGCTAGAAGACTAAGAGGATTTACTGTATATCCTGACTCATGTCGTGGAGGACAACCTCTGACAAATGTACCTTACTCTGAAGCTGTAGATAAACTAGGTGAAGAGTTTGAAGAGGGCGTAGAAACTCACGATATCTGTGACATTACAGGTCATGGTGGTAGTTGTGGGGTATAGATGTTAACGTATCACTGTTTTAAAGAAGTGTTACCAAAAGAATTTTGTGACGGTATAGTAAATGTAGCAAGGGAGTTAGACTCAAAAGAAGCTGAAGTTTCTAAAGATGGTGATGATGTAATATTATCTGAGATAAGGAACAACAGGGTTGCTTGGTTAGCTAATTCAGAGTTATCAGAAATATTAGAACTATATGTAGATATAGCTAATGAAAAGGCTGGCTGGGATTTTAACTTAACTTCTTTTGAAGTACCTCAAATATCTTTCTACGGTAAGAATCAATTCTATGATTGGCACGTTGATACAGGCGTAGAAAAACAAAGCGATCCTTACTTTAGAAAATTAGCTGTATCAATCACACTGAATGACGAGTTTAAAGGGGGCGACTTTCAAGTACAAAACTTTGTTCATCCCCAAGCATCCAATAGATTTAAGACAGTAAAAGAGATGAGAAGAAAAGGTAGCATTATTGTCTTCCCATCCTTTATCTTTCACAGAGTAACTAAAGTAAAGGTTGGTGAAAGATGTGCTATGACTTGTTGGTTTAGAGGTAAAAAATTCTCTTGACTACGGTTAGTTTATATAGTAGTATTTCTACAGCATGACATAATGTGTGCTATATAATCTCGCTTAATAGGAGAATAAAATGAATATAGAATTACTACAAACTCATAATAAAAATGCACTACACTCTATAAACGATAACGTAAAAGATTTACTAAGAAACTTTAGTGTTGGTTTTGAAGATTATCTTTCTTCACCAATGTTGTCTTTCCACAAAGATAATGCAACCACATTCCCATTCCATGATATCTCTAAAGATGGAGATGACGGATACATTTTAGAGATTGCTTTAGCAGGATATTCTAAAGAAGATATAACAGTAGAAGAAAGAGATGGTTTTCTAACTGTTTCTTCTAGTGATTTCTATAATAAAAAAGAATTAGCAGAAGAAGTTGTTGATGCTATTGTGGTAAAAAATATTTCAAAGAGAAAATTTAAAAGAACCTTCTCTTTAAATCCTAACTATGTTGTAGCTGCTGCAGAAATGGTAGATGGCCTGTTAAAAGTAAAATTAAAAATGAAGGCTGACGATCAACATAAAAAAGTAATTCCAATAGAATAGGTAGTATATGGGGTGGGGTATTTTCCTCACCCCTTATCATAAAAATAATGTTAGATAAACCATACAAAATATATGTAGGGTATGACGATAAAGAAAAAACTTATTTCGATGTTCTATCCTACAGCATAAGAAAAAATACAAATCATCCTGTAGATATTATCCCACTAAAACAAAACAATCTTCGTAGAGCAGGACTTTATTTTAGGTCTAAAGATATTAATGAAGACAATCAATTTGTAGATTGTTTTGATGGTAAACCCTTCTCAACTGAATTTAGTTTTACTAGATTTCTTGTTCCTTTCTTAAATCAGTTTGAAGGGTACGCTTTATTTATGGACTGTGACATGTTTGTCAGGTCAGACATATCTGAATTGTTTGAGAAGTATTG
>VMHT01110130.1_pt1 | contig 22478 bp, 11 predicted proteins | sample 4693611 | NCBI WGS metagenome assembly VMHT01 (sample SAMN12280063, study PRJNA550983) | marine metagenome | isolation source: seawater sampled from same location over 5 years 0.02-0.2 micron viral filtrate | place: USA: collected off the coast of southern California halfway between the port... ...
GAGCGGTTATTATAACATGGTAAGTTTCACTTCCACCAGGAAATTTAGGGTTAAAATCCCTACTTTTAAACTAAGCGCTCCCTTTGCCGTAAATTAAATCCCCGGAAATTCCTTTCTGGTTATCTCTCCTTTTTCAAGGTCTTCATATTTAAAAATCAACCTTCCTGGTAAGAATTCTATCTGTGAGATACTTTTGGTTTTTAGAAATCCACGATCAATAATTAAATCAATCTCTTTATCACCTTTTCCGGCGGAATGATGAAATTCCCATAAATTTTCAGCTGAAAGATCTTTTTCCTTTTGAAAAGTTGAAAACCAATCTTCCCGAAGCTTTTTCATTTCTGAAGTATATAAGGGAGAAGAAGACCAAATTTGCGGCTGGAATGGCAGCTTTCTAAAATATTTCTCTTTCCCATCCCAAACAAATTCAGCAAAAAATAATCCTGAAGACCAATCGGCTATCACTACTGTGAATGGCTCAATGTCTTTTAGGTTATAGTTTTCAATTTCGGATTCAATATTATGGGCAACAAGCCAGTCTTTTAAAACCAATCCTCTACTCTTTCGGTAAGAATCTTCACGCTTATGCGAAACAAAACCACCGTTCATTAAACATAAAACTCTCCTTTTTTCGCTTACGCCAATCCAGCTCCCGCCAGCAACGGCGTCCTGGGGGAAAAGCAATTTAGTATCTTTTTCAGATAAAAAAGCAGGCGGAAAAGTTTCTCTATCGCTCGCTTCATCTCTATTAGATGTTAAGATAAATCCATTAGCATTTGCAAAATGAGGTGTGAGGCTTATGGTGCACATAAAATTTTCTTAATAAAAGTCCTTAATTTACAAAAATAGTTAAGCTTTCGTGAATGCGCTTTAAGAGGGAATAAAAATCACCTAATTTTTTTACCTTTATACTCATAATAATTAAAAACCAAAAAAACATAATATAACTATGGGAAAAGGATTTTTTCACGTTCCAAAGGCGGTTAACGAGCCAGTAAAATCTTATGCGCCGGGAACCCCGGAAAGGGAAGAAGTTTTACTCACTTACAAAGATCTATATAACTCCAATATGGAAGTTCCGCTTTACATTGGATCTGAAGCGATAAAAACCGGAGATACGGCAGATATTCGCCCTCCTCACGATCACAAACATAAGGTAGGGACTTACCATCTAGCGAAAAAAAAGCACGTTGAACAAGCTATAGACGAAGCTTTAAAAGCAAGAGAGAGATGGGCAAAGTTAGAATGGGAACAGCGTACTGCAGTTTTCTTGAAAGCAGCCGATCTTATTGCCGGACCATATCGTTCCAGAATTAATGCCGCTACCATGATTGGGCAGTCAAAAAATATTTACCAGGCAGAGATCGATTCAGCTTGTGAGCTATGTGATTTTTTACGCTTTAACGTAGAATATATGTCAGATATGTATAACGAGCAACCAAATTCTTCTGACGGAAACTGGAACCGCGTAGAATATAGACCTTTAGAAGGTTTTGTTTATGCTATTACTCCTTTCAACTTTACCGCTATTTCTGGAAACCTTCCATCAAGTGCGGCCCTAATGGGTAACGTTGCTGTTTGGAAACCTAGTGATAGCCAGATTTTTTCTGCACAGGTAATTATGGAAGTATTTAAAGAAGCTGGTTTGCCAGATGGTGTTATTAATATGGTAATGGGAGATCCAGAGATGATCACCAACACCGTACTTGATAGTCCTGATTTCGCCGGAATTCACTTTACAGGAAGTACAAATGTATTTAAAGGAATTTGGGGTAAAATTGGTAACAACATCCAGAAATACAAAACATACCCAAGAATTGTAGGAGAAACAGGAGGGAAAGACTTTATTGTAGCTCACCCAAGTTCTAATCCAAAACAAGTTGCAACTGCTATATCTCGTGGTGCTTTTGAATACCAGGGACAAAAATGTAGTGCAGCTTCAAGAGTTTACCTACCAAAAAGTCTATGGCCCGAGATTCAGGAATATGTAAGGGAAGATTTGGAATCTTTCAAAATGGGATCTCCAGAAGATATGACCAACTTTATTAATGCTGTTATTCACGAAGGCGCATTCGATAAATTGGCCAGCTATATTGATAAAGCTAAGAAGGATAAAGATGCTGAAGTTGTAATTGGAGGAAATTATGATAAATCTGAAGGCTACTTTATAGAACCTACAGTAATCTTAACTTCAGATCCTCATTACACAACTATGGAAACTGAATTATTTGGTCCCGTAGTAACTATTTATGTGTATGACGATAAAAACTATAGTGAAGAGAAGTGGAAAGACCTGCTTAAAACCGTAGACAATACAAGTATTTACGGACTTACAGGAGGAGTCTTCTCTGGAGATAGATATATGGCAGCAGTTGCCACAGATATGTTGCAAAACGCAGCAGGTAACTTCTATATAAATGACAAGCCTACCGGAGCCGTAGTTGGACAACAACCATTTGGTGGCGCGAGATCCAGCGGTACCAACGATAAAGCCGGTTCTAAAATGAACTTGCTAAGATGGGCTTCTGTTCGATTAATCAAGGAAACCTTTGTACCTGCAGAAGATTACAGATACCCATTTATGGGAGAGTAATTTGTAATTAAACAAATTTAAAGAAAAAGCCACGTAATTTAAATTACGTGGCTTTTTTAATACTTGCTTTTCCAGTAATGGAATTAACATTTGTAATTTTTTTCATTCCAAAAATTTCATTTAGAATATAAAAACTGTTTTACACCTGATTTTTAAAGCTTTAAACTCATATTTTTGATTAAAATTTTGTTAAACCAATGTTTTTATATGTACTTTTACACTCTAAAAGGAATTAGTTGCCTATGGGTAAAATTACTCCCCGGTTTTTCTTAGCGGTTTTTATTTTCGGATTGTGCCTACTTTCCGCAAATACTGTTTTGGCTAATATCACTTATGGCCCGGAAAAACCTTTATTTGAAAAGCAAGTTAAAGACAAATCATTTTTCGTAGGTTTTTTATTGGAGGACGAAATTTCAATTAAGGCACCCGATGATATACCCGATGCTTCTACAGATTCCGGCAAATGTTATGCATCCGGACTAAATCTTGGTGCTCCAGATGTCCAGGAAACTTCTAATACAGCTGAGCCTTTTGTGAATGGCTCGGTCATTACGCCTTCCAGTTATAGGTTTGATATTGGCACAACCCAGGTTATTTGGAAAGTAACTGATGAGAATGGAGATACCTTCCAGGACACACAAAATGTTACTGTTAAAGATGAAGAAGACCCAGAAATCTCACTTGGTAGTGATATTTTAAGAAATACCGATACCGGAAAATGTACGGCAGCTATCAACATTCCCAATGTAAGTTTCAATGATAATTGTTCCGGAGAAAGTCTAAGCTGGAGTCTCAGAGGAGCTACTTCAGGCAGCGGAAATGGACAGGTAGGTACCAAAACATTCAATATCGGGATCACCACCATCACCTACACCGTGACCGATGCTGCAGGCAATGATACAACCGAATCTATGGAGGTTGAGGTAGAAGATAATGAAGCTCCAAGTCTTAGTCCTGCAAGCGATATCACACGAGATACCGATGCTGGAAATTGTACTGCTAGTATGGCTATCCCCAATGCCACATTTGATGACAATTGTTCCGGGGAAAGTCTTAGCTGGAGTATGAGCGGAGTTACTTCCGGAAACGGAAATGGACAGGTAGGTACCAAAACATTCAATATTGGGATCACCACCATCACCTACACCGTGACCGATGCGGCAGGCAATGATACAACCAAATCTTTGGAGGTTGAGGTAGAAGATAACGAACCTCCAAGTCTTAGTCCTGCCAGCGATATCACAAGAGATACCGATGCTGGAAATTGTATTGCTAGTATCGCTATCCCCAATGCCACTTTTGATGACAACTGTTCCGGGGAAAGCCTTAGCTGGCGCGTGACTGGAGCTACTTCCGGTAGCGGAAATGGACAGGTAGGCACGAAAACATTCAATATTGGGATCACCACCATCACCTATACCGTTACCGACGCTGCAGGCAATGATACCATCGAATCTATTGAGATAGAGGTAGAAGATAACGAAGCTCCTATTAAACCAACCTTACCTAACATTGAAGATTGGAGCTGCGGCAAAGAAATCACAGATTTTCCCACTACCACCGATAATTGTTCTGGAGTAATAATAGGTACCACCGATGATGACCTTGTGTTTGATTCTCCGGACACCTATATTATCACCTGGAGCTTTACAGATGAGGCCGGAATTACTACTACAGCTGAGCAAAAAGTTATAATTCCCGAACCAACTGTAGATACTCCAAAAATTGAAAATAATGTTGCTGGCGGAATGTCTTTCTGTAATACAGAGGTTGTTAAGTTTGATAAATTTACAGGAAATACGCTTCAAAATAAACATTATGAATGGTTTTATACCGATTCCTATGACAACAATATTGATATTGGTTTACCTGCCAGTGGCACTGGTGATATTCCTGAGTTTATTGCAAAAAATAACACCAGCGAACCTATTACGGCTGTATTTACTGTAATTCCTTTAGGAAATGACTGTCAGGGAGATTCTGTTGAATTTTCAATAACTATAAATCCTACTCCCTCTATAACAATTCCTAACGATATCGAAATTTGTGAGGGAGAAACTATTAACACTATAGATCTTTCCAATTTTTCGGTAGATGGAAGTAGTGTGGAATGGACTAATGACAATACAAACATAGGTCTAAACGATAACGGGACTGGTAATATCGCTTCATTTACTGCCGCAAATGGAACCAACCAGGCGCAAATTGCCACTATTTCCCTTATACCTTCTGCAAATAATTGCGTTGGGGAAACCCAAACCTTTACAATTGAAGTAAAGCCGAAGCCTCAGTTTGAAATACCAGAAATTCCAGAACTTTGTAATGGTGCACCCACCCAGGCAATACCATTGACCGCAAATTTTAGTGGGATTACCTATGATATAACCGGTGGTTCTTCTATTGGATTATCCAATAAATCGGGGGTGACTGAAATCCCTTCTTTTACTCCGGTCAATAATTCAGATGTTTCCGTTAATGCTACAATAAAAATTACCCCAAAAGCTAAAGGTTGTATTGGTGAAGTTATAGAAGTCCCAATAACTGTAAAACCTAGTCCGGTAGTAGACGCCTCATTTACCAATCAAATTTGTTCCGACGAAACAACAGATATTTCATTATCGAGTCCTGTAAGCAACACAGGTTTTACCTGGACGGTTGATGCACCAGCAGGTATTGAAGGTGCGAGTGACAGCACCTCTCCTGATGATCAAATCATCCAGCAACTTATTAACACCAGCTCAGAGGCACAAGTACTTACCTACAAAGTGACCCCTATAACAAATGGCTGTGAAGGAGCCACCATTCCCATAAAGATCACCGTAAATCCGAAGCCTGTATTTGAAATCAGCTTAACTGAGGAATGTTCTACTTCGGTAGATCTTACCGATCCGTCAATAAAAAACCGAACTGACCTGAATTATACCTATTGGTCGAATCCAGAAGGCACTAATGCATTAACCAATCCATCAGAAGTAGGTATGGGAACCTACTACGTAAAGGCGAAAAACAGTGAGGGTTGTGAATCTGAAACTCTAGCGGTAGAAGTAAGTAAAATCATTCCTCAACTTACAAGCGAACTAGCTACATTAGAAGTTTGTTCAGGTGAGAGCTTTCAGTATACCTTTGAAAGTAATATACCAGTAGAAGAATTTTATTGGTCAAGGCAGGAAACAGATGGAATTGATGGGATAGCAAGTGGAGAAGGAGATATTGTGGATGAAATTATTAATAATTCTAATGAACTAATTACTGTACAATATCAAATATTTTTAGAAGCAGAAAACGGCTGTTCTACACAAGAAGATAATCCCTACGTATTAGAAATATTAGTAAGACCGACTCCAAAGCTTAGTGGTGAAAAAGTCTTTGAAGCTTGTAGTGGACAAGCTTTTAAAGCAGACAATAGTCTTTCCACTTCCAATTCTACCATTAGTTGGCAGATGCTGCCAAAACAAGGAATTTCAGCATCGAATACATCAGGAACCGGCGCTGTGAATACAGTCTTAACCAACAACACCAATGAGATCATAGAAAGGGTTGAGTATGTATACAGTTTTAGTTATGCAGATTGCGATCCCATCACGGAAAGCATATTTGTAGATGTCAAACCTGCACCTTTTGTAGAGGCTGGAGTTTCTATGTCCAATCAAACCCAAGCTGATGCTGTCAAGGAAATTGAGATTTGCGCACCTTCTAGTCCCGCAGATATAAACAGTATCAACTTATATTCTTCCTCAAGTTTTAATCAGGAAAGCGCAACTCCTTTAACACTTGAATTCGATTTTGAAAATGGCATAGGAGGCTGGAATTCTTCTGGCTCAACCTGGAACAATACTTCAGATGGCACTAATGCTTATGAAAATTGTTATTGGGTTTTCATTTTTAGAATATGCAATGATGTAACATTTAATAGTCCATCTGGCAATAATTTTGCTCTTCTTGATGGAAGGAATGATAATACTAATTCAACATTTATTAGTCCAAACATAAATACTGTTGGTCAATCTAATGTTACCCTAACTTTTGATCATTACTTTAGAAATTTAACTGGAGAAGGTTACATTGAATACACTACCGATGGAAGCACCTGGTTACCAATAGAAGAAAATCAATCCTTCAATGATAGGGAGGGTTCTCCGGGTGATTTCCGATCTTCGAAGGAATATATTTTACCCTCAGGTTATGAAAATCTGCAATTCAGATTTCGTTACGATGGAGGAGGCGATTATAGGGATTACTGGGCAATAGACAACATCGAGATATCCAGTGATTCTGCATTGAGCGCCGATGTTCTTTGGACCAGGTCTGATGATCCAGATTGGAAAAGAAACCTTCAAAATCTTACGCCAGACGAAATAGGAAGTATTTCCGAAACCACAACTTTTACAGCCACTTATTCATACAATGTCACTGATGATGATGTTTGTAGCGAAGGTAGTGATACCGTAAAAGTAATTGTAAGAGAACCACTTCAACCCCAAATAGTTGCAGATTATTGCTTTTATGAAGGAGTTGAAGGAAAGGAAAACACGATTATTCTTTCTGTTGAGGGAGTCGAGAATATAGTGAATTATGAATGGCGGGGACAGGGAATCACTGATGATGATATAAATAATGGGAATACCAGTGGTAACTCAATTGAGGTAGACTTAGCATCTACCTATTATGTCACAGTTACAGATAGTTTTGGTTGTACTGGCGAAGCATCCCTTCCTATTTCGAAAAACCTGGTTCAAAATGGAACTTTTGAGGAGGGAAATTCAGAAAGAGATTTATCTCCATCTAGAACTGATCACGTTTACTTCAGGAACTATACAGATGGTCTATATGAAGAAGGGACCTACCTTGTGGGCGACAATGCTAACCGCTACCATTCCGCTTTTACAAATAGTGAGGATCATACCCCAGGAGCAGGTAATGATAATTATCTTATTATAAATAGTGATGATAAAGACGTTAACACCCTAATTTGGGAACAAACAATTGATAATATTAAGCCTAATACCGATTATTACTTTCGAGCTTACGGAATGAATTTGGTTTATAGAAGAGATAAGGAAGGAAATCCAGAATTACAATTCTACATCAGCACTGATGGCGGTGTAAGCTTTGAACAAGTTGGGCTAGAAGTTAGCTTTTTTGACGAAGCTACTCAAAGAGGTTATCCGGCAGGTCAATGGCTTCCAATTTATAATATTCGGGCTTGGAATTCTGGAGATGCTACAAGTATTATCTTAAGAATTGATAATAATAATGACGAACCTGATGGTAACGATTTTGGAATAGACGATATTTCTTTTGCAGAATTACAGTCGACGAACCTAAATTTCGAACTTTCAGATAATGGTCCAATTTGTCAAGGCAACACTATCGAACTTTATTCGGAAATAACAGAAGGTGGCCGTTTGCCTATTACTTTTGACTGGACAGGCCCTGATGGGTTTAACCATTCTACGACTGTTACTAATCAAGAAGATTTAGCGGCAGCAGACACTCTTAGTATTCCTAACGCTACCCCAGAAATGGCCGGTGAATACTCTCTTCAAATCACCGATTTCTACGGATGTAATCTTGAATCAAAAACCACTACAGTAGAGGTAATTCAAAAAGCGGTAGTGGATGCCGGAGAAAATATGGAAATTTGCTCCAACGAACCGGTTATAGATCTTTCTGAAGCTTCAATTACTCATTCAACAATTAACACAGGTTTTTGGACTACCATTAATGGCGATAATTCTCGATTTACTAATCCTAACAGCATTAATACAACCTATAATCCTAATGAAGATGAAATAAATTCCGGGGAAATCGAATTAATCCTAACTTCAGATCAGGATACAGAAGCAATATGTGAATCAGTAAGTGACACGATAAATATAATTTTTAATATTAGTCCTGTACTAGAACTCGTTCCAGAAGATGTGGCTTGTTTTGAAGGAAACAATGGGCAAATAAAAGTTAGTATAGCTGAAAATACGGGCACAAGCCCTTTCTCCTATCAATGGAGTAATGGCGAAACAGGAAGCGTAGCAGAAAACTTGGTAGCAGGAGATTATTATGTTGATGTTACTGATGCCAGTTCCTGTACGGTAAGGTCAGATACTATAACCATAAGACAGCCTGAAAAATTATTGGTAGGAAATCCCGTAGAATTAGAAGAAGCTTCGTGTTTTGATGAATTTGGAACAGTGGTTACTATTCCAGTTAGTGGGGGTCTTTTTGCCGAAGATACTATTGATGTAGATAATCTTCCCTACCAACTGGATATATTGAATTCCGAAGGAAATTCTGTAAGTTTAAGTGAAGACCAGATTACTTATAATATCACTGATGAACAATTTATAATTTCAGGTCTCCAGGGAGGTAAAGCTTATACATTTCTGGTAAGTTCAAGTGAAAATTGTTCTGCTGAAGTTGAAACATTTACCACACTAACTCCTCCCGAAATCAATGCAGGAGAGACTCCTGAAATCTCAGAATGTGGAGTAAAAACCATATGGCTTGCCGCATCCCCGGTAGACCCTGAAATTGCAACTGGTAGTTGGTCTTACAATAATGGGGAAACAGAATTATTGGGAGATCCTAATCAAGCTAATACGAGTTTTACCGGTGAACCGGGGGAATTCTATACATTCACATGGACGGTTACCTCAATAGCAAACCCTGAGTGTGCTGTTCCTGCGGAACCTATTACTATTGATTTTCCTAACGCCTGTAACCAGTTAAATTTTGATGGAGACGACGATTTTGTAGACCTGGGAAATCATTTTGGTATGGAAGGAAGTAGTTTTGCTATTGAAGCCTGGGTTAAACCAAATGATCTTTCAGGAACCAGAACTATTTTTTCCAAGAGAGAAGAAGAGAATCTCAATTCCGGTTATGACCTTATTTTAAACAACGGCGCACCCACATTCAGGGTAGGAAACCAGAGTGTGGTTTCTGCAAATAAATTATCTACCAATCGCTGGTATCACATTGCAGGAGTTTATACCGGTAGCGAGATGAAATTATACGTTGATGGTATTCAAATCCAAACAAATTCCAATATCTCTCCCAATCATAATGTGAACAACAACGCACTGGCCATTATTGGTGCAGCCTATGCTTCTTCAGCCAGCGGAAGTAAAAATAATTTTTCCGGTTATATTGAAGAACTTCGAATTTGGAATACTGCTATTCCTGTAAACCAAATAAGATTTTTTATGAATCAACGTCTTGAAAAGGAGGATTCAAATGTGAGCGGCACAGTATTAGGAAATAACTTAAACCTGCCCAATGCCCCGGAAAAGATTTCCTGGAGCAAATTATTGGGGTATTATCAACTTCTTGCGGAAGTAGACCTTACTAGCGATGGTTTTACAACAAATCTTGGTAGTATAGGTACACAAGCTAATGGCTTGCTTAAAAACATTCAGGATATGCAAGAAAACACCGCTCCAATGCCCTATAAATCAATTAACGGAGAAGAATGGCATAATAGAAGTAGTTGGGATTCAAACTCCGCTAAATTCTGGACTTTTCCAAATGACCAGGGTATTAATGGAGAAGATATAAACTGGAATATCGCTATTCAAAAGAACGATTTAAATTCTAATAATAAAGCCATCAAATTGCTAGGATTGATTTCCGAAACCGGAACACAACTTATAATGAATGGCACAAACAATAGTTCAGGGAACGAATTACGTATTACCCACTACCTCGAACTCAACGGCCATATAGATCTTAATGGCGAATCTCAATTAGTACAAACAGAAGGAAGTATTCTGGCAGGTAATGGGACAATTGAAAAGCAGCAAACAGGAACTGCTAGTAGTTATAATTATAACTATTGGAGTACACCGGTTTTGCCAAATAATATGACTTCAAAATTTACAGTTGCCGGAATATTAAAGAAAGGACTTGCCCAAAATGCCACGGTAAAAGATATCAAATTTGGCGATAGACATGATTATGTTGAAAAATATGGGGAACCCAATAAAATTAATATAAGCAATTACTGGATTAACGGTTTCTTTCCAAATCACAATGAACAGAATGCAAACCAATACCATTCCTGGAAACAATTGGGCAGCAATCCTACAAAGGAGGATTTTAAACTCTTGCCAGGAGAAGGCTTCACTATGAAAGGAACTAAAGACATTTCTGTAATTGAAGCTGAAAGAGAAGGTATTTATCAAACCTACATTTTTAATGGCTTTCCTAATAATGGAACATTAGAACTTCGTAAATCCTACCCTAATCAAAATTACTTAATTGGAAACCCGTATCCCTCAGCTGTAGATGCAAATAGATTTATAGACCATAACGAACCCTATATAAATGGAGCTATTTATTACTGGCATCATTTTGCTGGTGAATCACACTATTTAGCTGAATACATTGGCGGATATGCAACCTACACTAAAGCATTGGGCTTACCTGCTAAATCCATTGACTCAAGAATTGACAACTCTGATCCTAATATGAGTGGCGGAAAACGACCAGGCAGATTTATTCCGGTAGCTCAGGGATTCTTTGTAAATACAAGTAAGAATAGTGACGGACCTAACTCCAATCCTGAAACAGGAGTTATTGAGTTTACAAATAGCATGAGAGTATTTGCTCCTGACACCGATATAACTGGTAACTCAGATGAAACTCAGTTCTTAAAACCAGAAACTAAAACTAAAGAACAAGCAAAATATGAGAAAGATACACGTTATAAAATTCGTTTAAATTTTAATTCTCCTCAGGGCTATTGGAGACAAATAGGAGTTGCTGCAGATGGAAATACAACTCAAGGTATTGATTATGGCTATGAAGCTCTACTAATAGATAAAGGAACAGAAGATATGTACTGGATGATTGAAGAAGGAAGATTTGTAATCCAGGGTGTACCGCATTTCAATCTCGATCAAAGATTACCTTTAGGAATTACTATAGCTGAAGAAAAAGAATTCAGTATAGAAATAGGGGAACTCGAGAATGTGCCCGATATCATTGATATCTACTTACGTGATAATAACGACAGCACCCATTATGATTTAAGAAAAGAAGCTTTTAAAGCTAGCTTACCTGCAGGTGAATACCAGGATTTATATGAAATTGTGTTTCACGATGTAATTTCTACCAGAAAAGATAAAGAACCTGGTGAAGGCCCTATAGATTACTATTACTCTCTAGATAACAGAAAATTTGTAATTAGCAATCCTGAACTTCACAAAATTGAGCACATTAATATTTATAATATTGCTGGCCAACTGGTAGATCAACACTTTGGAATACCCGACCTAAAAGAAATTCATGTTCCGCAGAAAAAATCTTTAAGCTCGGCTGTTTATATCGTAAAAGTTTATACCGATTCCGGAGATTATGCTAAAAAAGTAATTATTAGAAAAGATTAAGGCTTGTACTTTAATGGTAGATAAACCACTTTTTTAGTATTGAAAAAATCTTCTTCAAAATAATCGCGGAGTTCATAAATTTCGGCCTTTGGATAGTCACGAAGTTCAACAGTTAGATCTCCACCTTTTAAGTAAAGAATCCCGTTTTTGAGTTCGTGTTGACTTTTTTTAGCGATCTTACCTTTAGTCCAATGCACAAAAGTAGGCATGGCGGCTACTGCCCTGCTCACTATAAAATCGTAGGTTCCAGAAATCTCTTCTACCCTTGCGTTTGTAGTTTTTACGTTAGTGAGTTTTAATCCTTCCACAACTTCATTCACCACTTTCATTTTTTTCCCTATAGAATCTACTAAATGAAAATTGGTTTCAGGAAATAAGATTGCCAGTGGAATTCCTGGAAATCCGCCGCCCGTTCCAACATCTAAAATTTCTGCTCCCGGCTTAAACTTCTGAATTTTTGCAATTCCCAAGGAGTGTAGTACATGCCTTAGATAAATTTCATCAATATCTTTACGCGAGACCACGTTAATTTTAAGATTCCAGTCTTTGTACAGTGCTTCCAACTGTTCAAATTTTGCATATTGGTCATCGGATAAATCGGGGAAATATTTCTTTATTAATTCCAAAGTTTTCAAATTTTGCACAAAAATACATAATTTGGTGCTGAAATTGCACCGTACATTAATACGGTTTAGATTACATAATAACTATATAAAAATTTTACCTTTACCGCTTACAAAAAAAATAAATGGAAAACATTCAAAATCATATTAAATTCTCCCGAAAGGATTCTACAAAGTTCTTTAGGCTACTCAATAAAAGAGTAAATAATTACTTTAAGGAAAACAACATTAAAAAAACAGGAAACTGGAAACTCCACCTTAAAGCTGTAGCTATGTTTTCTTTATTTCTAACACCTTATTTCCTGATCCTAACCCTAAACATTTCACAGTGGTGGATGTTATTACTTACAGTAGTGATGGGAGCCGGAATGGCTGGAGTAGGAATGAATATTATGCATGATGGTAATCATGGCTCCTATTCTTCCAAAAAATGGGTGAATAAATTTATGGGAGGTACAATTTATGTACTAGCCGGAAATGTTTACAATTGGCAGGTACAACATAATGTTTTACACCATACTTATACGAATATTCACGGTCACGACGAAGATTTGGATGCGGGACGAATAATTAGATTTTCTGAACATGCCAAATGGTATAGCTTTCACCGTTTTCAACATTATTATTCTGTGTTTCTATATGGTTTATTAACTTTTAACTGGGCGTTGACTACAGATTTTAAACAAACTAAAAATTATTTAAAGCGAAAATTATCCTACGGAAAAATGCCTAATCCGGTAGCACAATGGAGCATAATTGCAATTACAAAACTGATTTATGTTTCTATTTGGATTGTGATTCCTATGCTAATTTTATCAATTTCCTGGTGGAAAATTTTAATAGGATTTTTCGTGATGCATTATACTGCAGGTCTAATTCTAAGTATTGTATTTCAGTTAGCCCACGTAGTGAAGGAAACAGAAATGCCATTACCAGATGAAACCGGATCTATGAAGAATACCTGGGCAATTCACCAGCTGTTTACCACGGTTAATTTTGCAACAAAAAACAAAATTGTAAACTGGTTTACCGGCGGATTAAATCATCAGGTAGAGCACCATATTTTCCCAAATATTAGTCATATTCACTATTCTAAAATCGCTAAAATAGTTAAGGAGACTGCTTCAGAATGCAATCTCCCTTATCACGAATACAAAACCACACGCGCAGCAATAATTGCCCATTTTCAACATTTAAAAGAAATGGGTTCTAAACCTGCAATTTCCTAAATTACCTCTGGAGAAATCCCATGAGGTCGAGATAAGAAAACAAATACACCTTTCTCGAGGTTATATGTATTTCAAGTCTCAAATATTGAGTAATTAATTTGTAACCAATTAAAGAATGCAAGAACAATTATCCAACCGAATTAACAATTTAGCCACTTCTCAAACCCTGGCTATGGCTGCAAAAGCGCGTGAACTTAGAGCCGAAGGGAAAGATATTATTGGTTTAAGTCTTGGGGAACCAGATTTTAATACTCCAGATTTTATTAAACAAGCCGCGATACAGGCGATAAATGATAACTACAATTCTTATACGCCCGTAGATGGTTATGTAGAATTAAAGGAGGCAATAATCAATAAGTTTAAGAGAGATAACGATCTTACCTACGATCTTTCTCAAATTGTAGTGTCTACAGGCGCCAAACAATCTTTAGCCAATGTGGCCATGGTCTTATTAAACCCGGGAGATGAAGTTATTCTACCTTGCCCTTACTGGGTAAGTTATGCCGAAATAGTGAAGCTTGCAGAAGGAGTTCCGGTTGAAGTTCCAACTTCCGTAGAAACCGATTTCAAAATGACTCCAGAGCAGCTGGAAGCAGCCATCACCCCAAAAACAAAAATGATTTGGTATAGTTCTCCCTGTAATCCTAGTGGAATGGTTTACAGCAAAGAAGAACTTAGAGGGCTTGCAGATGTGCTTAAAAAACATCCGGATATCGTTATTGTAAGTGATGAAATTTACGAGCATATCAATTTTGTTGGCGGTCATGCTTCTATGGCGCAGTTTGAAGATATGTACGATCGCGTGGTAACCGTAAATGGTGTCTCCAAAGCTTTCGCTATGACGGGTTGGAGAATTGGTTATATAGGAGCTCCTACCTGGATTGCACGTGCCTGTAACAAAATGCAGGGTCAAATTACCAGCGGCGCCAATTGTATTGCTCAACGTGCGGTAATTAAAGCGCTAGAAGCACCGGTAAGTGAAATTAGCTATATGGTAGATACCTTTAAGAAAAGGAGAAAACTAATTATAGATCTTTTAAATACTATTGAAGGTTTTGTAACCACAGAACCAGAAGGTGCATTTTATGTTTTCCCTAATGTCTCTCATTTCTTCGGAAAAACAATTAAAGGCCATAAGATTGAAAACGCTACAGATTTCTCTATGTTTTTATTAGAAGAAGCACTTGTAGCTACAGTTACTGGTGATGCCTTCGGAAATCCAGACTGTATAAGAATTTCTTACGCAGCAAGTGAATCTCAGATTGAAGAAGCGATGAAGCGAATTAAATCTGTGCTTTCTGAAGCATAAATCTAAGCTCATAAATAATATATTTTTCAAAATCCTGATGCGGTTTAAACTCATCAGGATTTTTTTATAGCCATGGAAATCCCTAAGAATAGTTATCAGTTTTATTCCATAACGCCATCCTGTCCCGAAACTTCGGGATTGTTTCAGAACCTGTCCCGATTTTTGGTCGGGAGCTTGCTTCGAAATTTATTCGGAGATCCTGGATGTTGATGAATTAAGAATATCTTAGAATCCGGAAGCTAATTCGGGATAAAAAACTGAAATAAATTCAGCTTGACAGAAAATTATCCTTTTAAACAGCCTTTCTATTTTCTTAATTTGAATATTAGTATTACCTATTCCTCCAGAAGAACGGAGTGAGAAGTATAAGGACCGTAAAGAGTTCTAACCTTCCAATAAGCATTAGAAAAGAACACCACCATTTGCCCAATGGTGGTAGAATATCAAAATTATTTACCGGACCAAGCGCGCCAAAAGCAGGACCAATATTGCCCAGGGAAGAAGCTGCTCCACCAATAGCCGTTTCAAAATCGAGACCAAGTCCTCCTAAAATAACAGACCCAATTATAAAGGAAAGCATATAAAGTATAAAGAATCCTAGAATATTGAAGGTTACTCCTTTACCAATAGATTTTCCATTAAATCGTACCGGAAGAATCGCATTTGGATGCAAGGCACGCTTAAACTCAATTCCGCCATTTCTAATCATAATAATATGGCGCATCACTTTTACACCACCTGCCGTAGAACCCGCTGAACCTCCCAAAAAGAACATTCCGAAGAAGAAAATTGTGAGAAAAGGCGTCCACATAGTGTAATCGGCAGTCACAAAACCTGTGGTAGTAATAATCGCCAGCACCTGGAAAAGCGAATGTCTAAAAGCACTTTCGGCCTCACCCCAAACCATTGGGTGATCTATTTGAGAAAGGGCAACATCAGCTTCAAAATATATTAATACAGAAGCCACTACCGTAAATATTGCTATAAAAAGGAAATACCATTTAAACTCATCGTCATGCAGTACTTTTTGAACTTTACCCTTGAAACTGTAATAGCTTAAAACAAAGTTAGCTCCCGCCAAAAACATAAAAAGCATGATAATATATTGAATAATTGGCCTATCGTTCCAGTAAGCAACGCTAATATTCTTAGTAGAAAAACCACCGGTAGAAAGTGTGCTAAGCGAATGGTTTATCGCATCAAAAAAGCTCATTCCAGCTACTTTTAATAAGATAGTTTCTGCCACAGTATAGCTCACATAAATAAGCCATAAACGCTTGGCCGTATCGGTAATTCTGGGTTTAAGCTTATCGGCGCTTGGGCCGGGAGCTTCCGCAGCAAAGAGTTGCATCCCTCCTATTCCCAATAAGGGCAGAATGGCTATAGCAAGAACGATAATCCCCATTCCACCAATCCAATGTGTTAGGCTTCTCCAAAACAAAATCCCTTTTGGAATAGATTCAATATCGTTTAAAACCGAGGCACCGGTAGTGGTATAACCAGACATGGTTTCAAAAAAGGCGTCGGTAAAAGCAGGAATAGATTCGCTTAAAACATAAGGGAGCGTGCCGCTTAAAGCCATAAAGATCCAGCCAAAAGTTACTATAATATAGCCCTCCCGCTTCTTTACTTCTTTGCGGTGGCCACGGGTAGTAAACATAAAAAGGACTCCCAGGAATAAGGTAATAAAAGCTGCAGCAAGAATATCTATAGTTACCCCATCTTCATAAAACCAGCTTACTAAAACTGCGGTAAGCATAAAACCACCGTTACACAAAAGTAACAGCCCCATGACGTGGAGAATAATTTGATAATTAAGTCTTGGCATTATAGAAAGAGTTTTTCAACCTTTTTTATAGATCTTGGGAGGCAACAAACCACTATACGATCGCCCCTTGTAATAGTAAATTCACCCAACGCAATTATTCCTTTACCGTCTCTTATAATTCCTCCAATAATGGCAGATCTTGGAAAATCGAGATCTTTAATTCTTTTATTACAAACCTGGGAATTTGGCTTCACTATAAACTCCAGAAGCTCGGCATTCATATTATTGATCTTGGTCATTGCCACTACTTCACCCTTTCTAACATATCTAAAAATATTATTGGCAGCAAGTAACTTCTTATTGATCAGAGTATCAATTCCAATTGAATGACTCAATTGATAATAATCCATATTTTCTACCAAAGAGATGGTCTTCTTCACGCTTTTAGATTTTGCTACAAGGCAAGACATAATATTGGTTTCCGAATTACCGGTAACCGCAATAAATGCATCCATATCGTGTACATTTTCTTCTTCAAGCAGTTCTACATTTCTACCATCTCCATGAATAATTAAAGCATTGGGAAGTTCATCAGCAAGATCATATGCCTTCTCTTTATTACTCTCAACTAACTTTACATTAAAATTATTCCTACAAAGATCTATAGCTGTTTTTTTACCAATTTTACTTCCGCCTAAAATCATTATATTCTTTATAGCGTGCTTAGTTTTACCTGTAAGCTTATAAAGGTTTTCCACACCGCTTTTTAAGGTAATGAAATTCACCTGATCGCCTTCCTTAAACTGTGTATCTCCTCGCGGAATAAGAGTATATTGAGTCCCGTAACGCTGAATAGCTATAGGAACAAAGTTAAGATCAGGAAAAATATTAGCCGCCTCCTTAACTGTTTTACCCACAAATAGCGCATTTCGAGACAGACTAAGCCCTATCATGGTTAAAGCCCCATTTTCAAATTCATAACTATCGTTAAAAGCAGATTGATTAAGCAGCAAGGCAATTTCTCTAGCTGCCAAAGCTTCAGGAGAAATCAATTCGTCTATTCCAAAGCGAGTAAACCCAATTTCCTCTTTGTTTTCTAGAAATTCGGTATTAGAAATACGAGCTATAGTTCTTTTTGCGCCTAGCTGTTTTGCCAAAACACAGGTTGTAATATTGGTAGCTTCACTGGAAGTAACACTAATAAGCATATCTACATGCTTTACCTGAGAATCTTTTAAGATTGCGATAGAAGTGGCATCTCCTTTTATCGTCCTGATATCTAAATGCGTATCGGCATAAGTAAGATTATCCCGGTTGGTATCAATCAATGTGATATCCTGGGATTCGAAAGAAAGCAATTTTGCCAAATGAAAGCCGACTTCACCTGCTCCGGCAATAATTATCTTCATATAACAGCTTGAAATTGAAAAGAAGAACAAATGTACGGTATTTTAGACAAACCAAAAACCGAACTCTATAACAACAATTTCTAAAAGTATCATCACAATTATTTCATATCGTGTATCTTTGGCTCAAAATTGGTATTATGAGTAAAAAGGTGACTCCTTACCAGGATTCTGGTCTCAATAAAAAGAAACAGGTTGAGCAGATGTTTGATAAAATATCTGGCAATTATGATGGTTTGAACCGGGTAATCTCCATGGGTACGGACGTTAAATGGAGAAAAAAGGTTATTGCCCTGGTTAAAGAACAAAAGCCAAACGCTGTTCTCGATATTGCAACGGGAACCGGAGACCTCGCCATACAAATGGCAGATATAAATGCTAAAAAAATTGTTGGTCTTGATCTTTCTGAAGGTATGCTGAAGGTTGGGCGCAAAAAAATTGCCGCCAAACACTTAACCGATAAGATTGAAATGGTGCAGGGAGACTCTGAAGCCCTACCTTTTGAAGACAATTCTTTTGATGCGATAACCGTAGCATTTGGTGTACGCAATTTTGAAGATTTAGAAAAAGGATTATTAGAAATTCAAAGGGTTCTAAAACCCGGCGGAATTTTTGTAGTTTTGGAAACTTCTGTCCCTACCAGATTTCCGTTCAAACAAGGTTATAAATTATATTCTGGCTATATGCTACCCCTAATTGGGAGAATATTTTCTAAAGACCGGGAAGCTTACTCTTATTTAAGTAAAAGTGCAGCCGAATTTCCATACGGAGAAGCTTTCAACAATATTTTAAAGAAAACGGGGTTTATAAATGTAGAAAATAAGCCTCAAACTTTTGGGGTTGCAACGATTTATACTGCTTCAAAATAAAATTATGAAGAAACTTTTTGTTATTGCCTTTCTTTTTTGCGTTCAATTTGGTAATGCGCAAATTTTTGGAGGAGATAAAATTATTAATAACGAGAATTTTGACAAACAACGTTGGTCCTGGGGATACTACCTGGGTTTTAATACCTACGATTTCAAATTCAAATATAACGAGGAACCATCAACTAATGGAAACGATCTCATTATCGAAAAAACTATGGGGTTCAACGTTGGCCTGGTTGGAAATTTAAAACTCAATAATAACTTAGACCTTCGGTTGGAACCTGGGGTTACTTTTAACACTCGTAATTTCAGACCTCCTTCTACCAAAGAAATTGAAGAAATAAACTCTACCTATGTTCATATCCCGCTGTTATTGAAGTTTTCTGCAGACCGTATCAATAACTTCAAACCATTTATAGTGGGCGGTTTATCTACTTCAATTAACCTCTCAAGTAACGAAAACAATCCGGATGCAGAATTTAGGTTTAAAACCAATAATTATCATTATGAAGTTGGGATTGGTATAGACTTATACCTTTATTACTTTAAGTTTTCACCATCAATAAGAGGTGTTTTCACGATAAACAACGAGCTAAATGAATCTACAAACGAAGCGGCTGGAAGTATAGATGCAATGCGATCCCAAGCGCTGTTCCTCAATTTTACGTTTCAGTAGAGCTTTATCAGGTTTTTAATGAGTAAAACTCTTACGTTTAAATTCACTTAGTAGAATTGCGGTGGCTGTTGCTACGTTTAGGCTTTCAGTTTCTTTTAATTCTCCAAAACGAGGAATGCTTATTTTTTTATTAATTAAAGCTTCAATTTCAGCTGAAATTCCATTCGCTTCATTTCCCATCACCAGGATTGCCTTTTCTTCGGTTTCACTTTTATAAATATTTTCTCCTTCCATAAAGGCACCATATACGGGAAGTTCTGATTTTTCGAGGTGATTTTTTAAGTCACAATAGGAAATATTCACCCTGGCTAAAGATCCCATCGTTGCCTGAACTACTTTTGGGTTAAAGCAATCTACCGAATCATTAGAACACACCAGATTTTTTATCCCAAACCAATCACAAAGCCTTATAATAGTCCCCAAATTTCCGGGATCCCTAATTCCATCTAAAGCAAGAGTCAGGCTTTCTTCTCGAACTATTTCTTCCGCTGGAATTTCGAATAAGGCTAATGCCGCCTGTGGTGTTTTAAGAAAACTTATTTTTTTGAGTTCCTTTTCATCAAGTTTTTGAACTTTATTAGAATCAACACCAAAATCTACCGAAATTGTAAAAAGCCTATTTAGAATAAATTTTGAGTTTATGAGCTCGTTTATTGTTTTAAAACCTTCAGCTACAAAAAGTCCGTTTTTATAACGGTATTTTTTTTGTGCAAGACTGGTTATTAACTTAATTTGGCTTTTACTAACCATACAAAAAATGTAATTTTGATCTCTTAAAAATGTGTGTTTGAATCGGCATTTCGCAAAAATATCATTATTTTTTTTAAGCCTGCTTTTTTTAATTTCCTGTAATGCTGTAAAACGCGTAGAAGGTGATGATAAACTGCTCACTGACAATGAGATTTTCGTCAATGACGAAAAGATTAAAGAAACCCGTATTTACAATCAACTCTATCAGGAACCAAATACCAGTTTCTTAGGAGTTCCACTTCGACTTCATTTTTATAATCTTGCCCGCCCAAATATCGATTCTATTTTAAGCGAAAAATATCTTGAAAATGAAAGCAAGAAAAATACACTGGTAGATATTCTTTCCTATAAACAGTTTGAAAAATTCCTGCATTCACGAAAGACTTTCAACGAATGGATTAAAAGAACCGGCGAGGCACCGGTAATTGTAAATGAGGAAGAAACCAAAAAATCGGTTAACCGTTTAAATTCCTGGTATTGGAACAATGGCTGGTTTAATGTAGAAACCGATTACGAAATAATTTCTTCAGAAAATAAAAAGAAACGCGCTCGGGTAGCCTACGAAGTTAGAACCGGAGAACCTTATTATTTAGATTCCATCACTACCAATATATCTTCTAAAGTTATAGATTCTTTATACGAACTTCAAAAAGATGAATCTGTCATTAAGAAAGGTATGCAGTATAAAACACTGGATATAAATGAAGAAAGAGACCGCCTTACTTCTCTTTTTAGAAATAGCGGGGTGTATAATTTTGACCAGGAATATATAAGTTTTAATGCCGATACGATTAACACGGGCAAAAATGTAAATACAACCGTGATAATAAAAAACCGTTTTGCTTCAGAAGAAGACACCACCTCAAGGGTTCCATTTAAAATTCACGAAATTAGTAAGGTTAATATTTTCACCGATTATAAATATGCTAATCGAAATCAGGCATTAACCGATAGTGTAACTACTGAAGAGGGTTACACCCTTTATAGTTTTGAAGAACTTCGCTATAAACCCGAAGCCATTACCGATGCAGTTTTTATTAGACCAGGAAATACATACAGTGATATTTCCCGCTCCCGAACTTACAACCGCTTAAATTCTTTACGCGTTTTTAAATATCCTAATGTACAATTTACCCCAGATCCTGCAGATTCTACCCGTAGTGATCTTGTAGCTAATATTTTTTTAACTCCGCAGCCAAAATACTCATTGGGTTTCGATTTTGATGTTTCACAAAGCAATATCCAAAAGTTCGGAATTGGTTTTGGCGGCTCGCTTTTAATAAGAAACGTATTTAGAGGAGCCGAAAACTTTGAAATTTCAGGACGGGGAAGTATAGGATCGTCTACAGATGCTGCAATAAGTGGAAATGACGACCGCTTTTTTGATATTTCCGAAATTGGAGCCGATCTTAAACTTACTTTTCCAAGGATATTTCTTCCTATTAATACCGATAAGTTTATCCCGAAATACATGCAACCCTTTACCGCACTTAGCGTAGGGGTTAGCACCCAAAATAATATTGGTTTAGATAAGCGAAATCTCACAGGAATTCTCAATTACCGCTGGAATCCATCGCCACAACTTTCTAACCGACTTGATCTTTTAAACATCCAATACGTAAGAAACCTGAATACCGACAACTATTTTAATGTTTACCGTAATTCGTATAACGATCTCAACCAAATCATCCAATCGGGCAGTATTGTTACCGACCCTGCTTATTTAAATGAAGAAGGATTGCTAACTATCCCTACAGGAGCTGAAAGTTTTATTAACGATGTCTCAAATAATACCGGTGGGACTACCGGCCTGGACGAAGATCAAACACAACTGGTAAATAATATAGGAGAACGTAAAAATCGTTTAAC
>VMHT01125052.1_pt1 | contig 22475 bp, 30 predicted proteins | sample 4693611 | NCBI WGS metagenome assembly VMHT01 (sample SAMN12280063, study PRJNA550983) | marine metagenome | isolation source: seawater sampled from same location over 5 years 0.02-0.2 micron viral filtrate | place: USA: collected off the coast of southern California halfway between the port... ...
AAACAATTAATTGCAGAAGCAGATTTGTATTGGGCATACATAGAACCCCCCGCAAGACCTACTGTTTTTCCAATGAGGCCTTGTGCATTAGCTCCTGCATCAACAACTACTCCCGCACCCTCATTTCCTGCTGGCATTGATTTACCTATTCTAGATTTCATAGACCTCATTACAGCAGGGTGGACTTTTATTGATGCGACTGTATCATCTCCCGAACCAGAACTATTGATATTTGAGAGGTCTCCGCCAAAAGTTGTAAGCAGGGCTAAGTCCGAAGGGTTGATCGGGGCTGCTAGTACTTCAATCAAAACTTCATCATCAGTTGGTATAGGAGTATCAACCTTAGCTATAGATAGTTCTACTTTTCCGTCACTCGTAACCTTAGACCTTATTTCTTTAGAGTATTTGTTTACCACTACTTCTCCCAAATTTTTAAAACATATGAAGTCTAACTGGATTTTAAATTGTTCGATGTCTAAAACCTATATGTCTAATTAGATGCCAGATTTAAAATATGAAGGTGGAGTTACAGCAATAGTAAGCCAACACTCACTTTGCAGATCAGCACATTCTGTTTTCTCGAAAACCCAAGTAATAACAAAATAGTTGTTTGTTCTGGCAAGGACTTTAACCTCGTAGTGAACATTGGTTTCGTTTTCATATGTAACTTCATACGAGTATTCTTTTAAGTCGATTATTGAATCGTATGGATCTGATACCAACATTTGGGAAAACCGCTCTTTTGGTCCCGTAATTTCTTTATTGTCTTCATGCGCAAATCCCCAAATTGTATCAACAGCTTTTTCTGGATTACTTGAAAAATTTTTGTAGCTATCAAATATTAAATTGAGGACTTCTTCCGAATCAAGAGTTTTTGGTGATTCACTTACAACTGTTTTAACTTCAGAACAGCAAACTAGAAGAACTAGTAGAATAAAAGTTTTCTTAACCACCTAAGAAAAGTGACACTACAAGATATACGTGTAATACAAAAGCAATGGCTAGAAAACCAAAAAAAGACTTTTTTTCAACTTTATTCACAATCAAATACTAGCAACGCTTTAATTTATACGTAAACTGAGTTATTTGTTTGCTTGTTCGTAAGCTTGGCTGTACAGGATAAGTGTTGGAGCCCAGAGACCTACGTATATCGCAAGTTGAGAATCATCTAAAACAATATATATAACTACAGATGCTAATACTGATACCATGCTTGCGTATAATCCAAGTTTTTGCATTTATTTCCTCTCTTGATTTAATTATACTATGTGATTTTGTTATGATAAAAATATGCTAGAAACAATAACTTCATCTCCCTTTTTTCTGATTCTTTTATTTCCAGTCGGAACACTTACTGTTTTTGTAATTGGCTTAATCCGCTTAGATATTAAGGATCTAAGAGGAAAGCAAACAGCAGGTCAAAAACTTGCCCTAGAAGAAGAATAGCAATTTGTCTCACCTGACTGTTTATATATAATTATGGACAGGGAAAATCTAGAAAGTTTAGATGAAGAATCTTTATTTAAAATCCAAAATACAATTTCTGAAATTATAAAAGAAAGAAATTTTAAAAAGGGAGACATAGAGACAATTGTTGACAATGCTTTTAGTGTTGCTTTTCCCAAAATAGATGGTCTAGGTTTAAACCCATGGGTAGAAGGATCTATCTTAGTATGTCCTGGAGCAAGGATTGACAAGTCTCAAACAAGACATATTTGTAAATTTGTTGTTGTTGAAGAAGATTGGTCTTGGGAGTCAAGCAATATGATAAATGACGTTATTAGAAGAGATCAGTCATCTAAAAATTTTAGACAGCATTCAATTACACTAATTTCTCCATTTGAAGGCATGTCGTTAGAAGTTGTTTCTCAAAAATCCCAAAATGGAAAACATTTAGTAAATACAGTTGAATCTTATAAGTTCACAAATGGAAATTTAGAAAAAGTTATGACAAAATCTACTAGATCAAGAGATCACTAAACAAATAGAGATAGCGCTCTCCAGCCGAAAATATATACGAGAACAACAAATACAAAAAATAAAAATACAACCGCAAGTCTTTTAAATAATGAGTTCTCTAAAAACATCCCATCGTCATTTGATTTTAATCTTGCCCTAAGGAGTGTTACTAAACGAGCAAAAGGAAAAAATTCATTAGTTTTTAAATCAACAATAAATGAATTTTTATTTCTTGAAAAGGTATGTATTCCTTTGTATGGAGATTCACCAGATGTCTTAACTTCACCTATAATTTTTTCTTTAAACTCCATAGGACTTAGAGTTTCAATCTTATTAAACAATAAAGAAGTTCCATAGCTAGGGTAACAATTTTGTGTTGGCCTTATAATCGAATCCCCCTCTTTAAAAATTTCTCCACCGCCTCTTGAGTTCTGAGTGTTTACTTTTACTGGATTTAATTCATGCTGACTCCAGTTTGATAAAGGGTCCTCTGCATAGAAAATGTTTAAAAATGAATTACTTCCAAAAGATCCATCCGTAGCAAATATATACCACATCCCATTATGTTCAAAAATTGTAGGATCAATTCCAGCAAAGTTGTCAACAACAGTAGTTACAGGTGTGATGGAGTTGTCTTCATTTTTTTTATAAATGATTATTCCATTACTTTGTGCAGCTTCCGGTATTACGTAATTATTTTTGTCATATTCAAACAAGCAGGGGTAAGAAAAATGAAGACTGCTATTGGTCTGAATGTTGACTAAATCTTTTGAGTCAAATGAATATTTGGCTAACTTCCCTCTCCCCAGCAAGTAATTAAACTTTTCAATAAAAAGACTGTTTTCAGACTCAAGGTAAAACGGATCTGCTTTGAAGTTCCAACTCTTATCATTAAATATATTTTTTAATCTACTGTCTTCTAATATATTTTTATTAAATACATTTATAACCATTGGGTAGGTATAAATGCTCCAAGAAGTGTAGTAAAAAAGTAGAAAGTATAATTTTTGTAGAATGCTGGAGATTCTAGAACTTTTGTTATCAATAGAACTAGCTTTGTTAGTTTTAAAATTTTCAAATTGATCATCATTGTTTCTGCCGTCTACTAAAAATTGTAATGAAGCCAAATTATTTGAAATTGTTTTATTGTCACTAAATTTTGCTTCTTCAGTCCAACAACCATTAACAATTACGACTTTATTTTTATTTTTCCTTGCAAAGTAGGTAATTGATTTAAATTTTAAATTTTCTCTTGAGAACAAAGATGATTCAAATTTTTGTTCTTTTATCTCATTACAGAAATAAAAAATATTATCAACATATTCAAAATCAATTAAACTTTCAGATAGCCAAACCAAATCTCCTGTTGGTTTCGCACCAGTTTTTAATGAAATTCTTTTAATACTACTAAAGTACTCAGAGATGGTAATACGTGACAAGCTAGTGCAGACAATTCTTTTAAGCGCCAATCTAAAATCTTTTGATGATTTATCAGTTATATAAATGGTTTCTAATAAACCCTTTTTATATAAGGTGAGAATAATTTCATACTTCCAATAACTAATTGTCTGATGATCAACAACTACTGATAATTTATTCATTACCCTTAGTCTATTTACATAAATTAAATAATTACATAAGAATTATTACAATAACGAATCTAATTATTTAATGACTTTAGCTTAAGTGATTCTTATGCCAGTTAATTATATGTTCAAACCTTTGTTTCCTATGCTTAGGCTTCCCAGATCTTGATAGCTCATGACTTTCTCCAGGAAATCTTAACATTGCTGATTTCACATTACGTTTTTTAAGGTTTGAAAAAAGTTGCTCAGCTTGTTCCACCGGGCATCTATAGTCTTCCTCCGAATGGATTATAAGTGTCGGAGTTTTTATATTTGAAGCAAACGTGATAGGACTTTTCTTCCTATAAAGATTAATATTTTTAGACATATCATCTAAAAGATACATTTCAGGAAATCCAATACCAATATCTGACGTGCCGACCATTGTTTCCCAATTTAGCAACGCACGTTCAACAATTGCAGACTTAAACATATTTGGTTTGTGGCTAATAATCCAAGATGTCATGAACCCACCGTATGAACCACCCATGATTCCATAGTTTTTATTTGTAACTCCCATAATTTTTATCATTTTTTTAAAAGAAGTTAGAACATCATGCATATCCGTAACGCCCCATTGGTCTCCACAGACATCCCTAAGAAAGTCATGACCTCTGCCACTAGAACCTCTTGGATTACAAGCTATTACATTAAAACCTGCCGATGCATAGGTTTGAAATTCATCAAAGAAAGTAAATCCATATTGTGATGCGGGACCACCGTGGATATTTAGAAGGGTTGGTCGATCTTTACCTACAAATATTCCCCATGTATCTATTTCTGATTCACCAGTGTTAATTCTTTCATAGACACATTTGTGTGTTTTTACTTTATTAACAAAATAATCATTTGCTTTTGAATTCTTTATAAGTTGACCATTTTCTATTTCATAAATTTCATCAGGTCTTGAAAAAGAATTAGCAATTACGTAAATCTTATCATTGTTAAATGCAAAATCCTTAATGGTTATATCAATATCGACTAAATCAATATTATTTGTACCGTCACGAAGTAACGTTCTTCCTGAATCTTCATATAGAAAATAGAGAACAGAATTATTTATTTTAGCTTTTGAAATATTCCTATCAAAGTGCTTGTATTTAAATGAAGCATTTCCAGGTTTAGAAAATTTGAGAATCGTTGGATTCGTAGGCCAATCAAAACGATTTCGTAGACCAATACCGTGTAAGGTATCTTCATAGTAAAAGAGACTGCTTATCGAACCTTTTTGAAAAATTTTATTTATAGATTTATTTTTTACGACACCAACACTCTCTTCAAGCATTGTGCCTGCTGAGTTATATTGGCTATAAGAAAGTGTTATTGAACTTTTATCCTCAACTAATGAGTCAATTGAAATTATATTTTCTTTATCACCGTTAACAATTGTTGTGTGTTTTTTAGATTGAAGATTTAGTTTATAAATATGACTTCTTTTGTTGTAAATGATTCCAACACTGTCAAAATGAAATGGAAGATTTTCATAATACAGAGGTTCCTCTTCCTTTTTTTCAACGTCTTTAAAATCTTTAGACCATTCATTAGTTATTACGTAGACGAATTTTTCATTTTTACTCAAAATATAATTAGAAATCTTTCCTTCGGTCTGAAAAAGGGTTTCTGTTGTTCTTCCAGTTTGAACCTGAATAGTGGAAGATACTTTTGCTTCTTTATTCTTTGGAACTCTGGGTGATTTTATATAAAAAATAGAGTTAGTTAATTTTGCAAATTTTGGGTTAGTAAAATTATAACTTCCTGATTTATATTTTTTCCAAGAACCCCTGTCTCTTTTCCATAATTCAGATATATAAGTATTAGTCTCTAGATCCATGTGAGTACTTTGTACTATCAAGCTTGAACCTTTTCCATCTAAATTGGATAGAGAATTAAATTCTGGTAAGTTATTTGGCTTCATATTAGTTCTTATTCTATTTAATTACTTTATCCGCAACAAGTGTAATTACCATTGAAGAAAATAAGGCAATGGCAAAAGTGCTTAGGTCTGCTAAACCATAAAGATCTGTGGGTATAAATACCCCTCCAGGATTTGCTTGAAGATCAATATATTGAAATCTATATACAAAAGCAGACAGAAGAGACCCAACAAAAGGAACTATAAGTAACAGATCTTTGCTAGTTTTTTTTATTCTATAGAACGCTGGAAATACAAGGCTAGCGGCAAACAGGTCAGCAACTAAAAATACATTGAAAATACTAGTTACTTCAATTGATATTACTAACGCAATACATACAATTAATAATGTTATTAATTTAGCTTCTTCAGATTTTTTCTTCAGAATATCAAGTGAAATAGTTGATGCAATTGCATTTTCAAGAGTATCAATACTTGATGTTACAAGAAGGGTTGCTAAAGAGACTAGTAATACAATCGTAAGATTATTTAAATCTAACTGATCGATGAAACTTAATGCAGGAGATTCTAAACCCTTTCCTGCTCCAACAGCACCACCAATTCCTAAAAGAAGAATAGTTACGAATGCACCAATTCCAGAGAAAATACTTGCTTTTTTAATAGCTTTTGAATTTTCTGCAGAAAAAGTTCTTTGCCAGTAACCCATAGAAAAAACCTCAGCTGCAGTTACAGCAATTATTACGGCTAATGCAGATTTGAGACTAAAAGTTTCAAAAGAGTTTAACCCTCCAGCATTTGCAAAGGTGACTAATTCAGAAAGACTGTTTTGGCTTAACCATATAGTGAAAACAATTGTTAATAATAAAATTATTCCATAACTTTGAAGTTTATCTGTAAAATAAGATGCCTTAAATCCATGTCTAAATAAGTAAGCCAATGTAGTCATAGCAATAAGCAAACTTATTAAAACCCCACGAACAGTTGATATTGATTCAAAAATGAAACTAATTGATGCAAACTCTGCTATCAAAAAAGCTCCCATATAAATTACCGCTACCATGGAAACTATTTTTTGAGCTATGCTTCCATACTTTGTTTCTACAAATTGTGCAAGAGTAGCTCCTTTCGGCAATAAATCTGCAATTCTTGGGCCAAAAATATATATCAATATAAAAGGAGTAGCTGCTGAAATAGCATAACCATAAATATCGTACCCTAATCCATACCAAGCAACTTCAGCTGGAGATGTCAGAATCCAAAGCCCCATACCACTTGCGTAGAAGCTTAAACTTAAGCCAAGTACACCTTCCGATTTATTTAAAACAAAATACTCATCTTCACTTGACTTCAAACTTCTTGTTTGAAAGTAGATCCAAGTCAAAATTACTACAACTATTAAATAAACTATATTTGCATTCATACATACCTCATTCCTATAAAAGTAATGGGATTTGAGTCCGAGTTCCCTTCGTTAGAATTACCTAACAGGTTCATACGGTCGGTTTTTACACCCTCTCAGCTTTAGCTCCCGATACTTTTATAGTAGCTATCATTACTACTTAAAGATATCTTTTTAGTGACATTAATATCCCAATAATGAGTTCAGACAATCTAGAAAATCCATCTAAGCCTTCAATTATTCAAACCTTCTCGGCAGTAATTGTTGCTGCTATTGGATGGGGGTCGGGAAATGTAATCTCTCGTAGTTTATTGATTGATGGTATTAATGAAATTTATTTAATAACAATCAGAGTTGTTGTAATAGGAACAATCTTATTTGTTTACTATCTTCTTTTTATAAGGGAGAAGTTTGAATTAAAAATATTAAAAGAAGCATCTCTGACTAGCATTTTTTCTTTATTCGCAGTAAGTTGGTTTTTTATTTTTGCTCTTCAGTACATTTCTTCAGGATTAGTAACTTTACTCATAAGTTCTGCCCCAGTCTTTACTGCAATATGGTTAAAAATACTTCTTAAGGAGGAAGATATTTCAAAAACAAGGTATCTTTCTATTTTTGTAGGATTAGTTGGAGTTTTATATCTGTTTTTAACTAAAGAAACTGGTTTGCTTGACCAGGGGGACATTGTTATAGGAGGAACCCTAGCTTTTTTAGGTGTTCAATGCATAGCGTTAGCAACAGTACTCAATAGAAAGTATGCACCTAAATATAAAGTATTTACGTGGCTTACATATCAATATCCAACTGTCATTTTGTTGACAATAGGTGCCTTTTTAATTTTTGATATTCAAATTGAAACTCTTAGTTCATCTCAAATTACAAGAATCATATTCCTAATATTGGCTAACTTAAGTGCTTTTACATCATTTACATGGCTTATTAGGAGAGTGAGTGCGTTACAAGTTGCTTCTGTAGATTACCTGGTTCCTATTATCGGAGTTTCAGCAGGAGTCATATTTTTAAATGAATCTTTTAACTTTAATGTTGTAATAGCGGGAGTTTTTATATTTATATCTTTAATTCTCAATACCAAAGAAGAATTTTCAAACTGAGTTTAATTCTTTCTTAACTTTTTTTAAATCCTGTATTGTTAACCATTTCGGCTTACCTTTTTCATTTGATGAATTCCTAAGTAAATACGAAGGATGAAATATAGGCATATACTTTATATTTCCTCTGGTAATCCACTTACCTCTAATTTTTGATATGGGTTGATTTATATTTAAGTAAGACTGAACAGCTGTGGAACCAGCAAGAATTATAACTCTTGGCTTAATCAATTCAATTTGGCTATTAAGCCATGGCATGCAGTTATCTACTTCAATACTTTTTGGCTTTCTATTACTAGGGGGTCTACATTTAACAATATTAGATATGTAACAATCTTCATTTGTATCAATCCCTACTGAAAGGAAAGATTTATCTAGCATTTTTCCAGCCCTTCCAACAAAAGCTAACCCTTGTTCATCTTCTTGCTGACCAGGCCCCTCTCCAATAATAAAGATTTTTGCTTTTGGATTCCCCCTTCCAAAAACAACATTTGTTCTTCCTTTAGAAAGGGAGCATTCAGTACAAGATATACACCTTTTCTCTAGTAAATTAAAATTAACTTGATTAACCACCTATCAACACTCCATAAATGAGAAAACCCTTGAAAACTCCGCAATCTGTTTCCAGATTTCTTGCTTCAAGGGTTGTCTCTTGTTACTTCTTGTAATGATTATCTATAAAGACTTTCTTCACAAAAAGTAATATAAACTTACATCAAAAAATTGTAAAAATCAAAAGATTTTAGTCGGAATTTTTCCCACTTTTTCTTCTGTTTACAACAAGCGTAAAAATAGCAACAATTACTATTACGCCTAATAATCCGCTTAAAACGGTTGAAATAAAGTTGTTATTTATAGCATTGATTCCATAGTCATCTAATAACAAGACAACACCATCAGTTTCCTGAAATCCAAAATTTTCCGCAACGGATTCCAATCCGTCAGGAGATGATGAAGCAAAAGGAGTAATTAAGGTTAGTAATAAAATTAAAATTACGAATAGTCCATATAGAGAAACGTTAGTAGTGTTACTATCATTTCTGTCATATGCATAAACTAAATCAGGTCTAACACGAACTAATAGCCCAACTATCAGAGCAGTTATCACACCTTCGCCAATTCCTATCAAAACATGGGTAGATATCATCGCTACTAATACACTACTTACCGGAATCGAAATGGTTCCTCCAATCGCGTACTCAAGTGTAAAAGCAATAGAAGAGAATACTACGGTTATGATTCCAGATACGACGCTAACAGCAACTATTGATGTTTTATTTTTTCCAATAAATTTTAACCAGTACCTAACTACTACCCAGCCAGTCGAGCAAGTTACTATCGCCATATTTAAAACATTTACTCCCAGTGCACTTAATCCTCCATCAGCAAAAAGTAAGGACTGAATAATAACAACAACTGATAAGCAAATAAGACCTAGTCTTGGTCCCAAGACAATTACTGCTAATGCACCACCCAATAGGTGACCACTAGTACCAGCAGCGATGGGAAAGTTAATCATTTGTAAAACAAAAATTAATGCTGACATCATTCCTGTCAATGCAATAAATTTATCAGCAATTAGATTTTTTGCTGATCTTATATATGCCCATAAAGTTCCAAAGCTCAACAAACCTGTAGCTGCAGAAACTTGAACATTTATAAATCCATCAGGTACATGCATGAACATATTTTATTATTAAATTTTATTATTGCAAACTATTTGCAATAAGAATTAAATTAACTTGTTTTGATTTAACCAACTATGAAGCTCACTTAATACAAAAGGTCTTGTGTCTTGATTAAGAAGCTCGTGTTTAGAGCCTTGAATTGGAACGTATGTTACATTTTGTAACTTACTTAACTCAAGCGATGATTCAATTGGAACAATCTTGTCTTCTTCACCATGAAATAAAATGGTTGGAAGTGAGAGTTGTTCTATATTATTATTTACTAGTTCCTGAGATTTTAAAAGTTCATTTCCATATCTAGCTGTAAATGACCTAAAAACTAAAGGATCTAAAAAATAGTCACTGACTACATTTTTATCAGTTGATAAATTCTTTTTGTTCACAGATGATGGAATTCTTAATTTTGGAAAAATATTTGCTATTGATTTAGATAAGGTCTTAATTATTTTTGGATAGTTATCTCCTAATGTTGGAGCTGAGAGTATTAAAAAATCAGGGTTAATTAACTTAGTCAGTATTGAATGAAGCGCTACTTGTCCACCAACAGAGTGACCAAAAACAATCTTATTTTCATAATTATTAATTTTTGCAAATCCATCTGTAACAGCTTTATCAACTTCCCCCCACGTTTCTAAATCACCTTTAATCAAAGCGCTTTCCCCGTGTCCTGGTAAATCAATTAAGTAGGTATCAATGCCAAGATTGTTGAACCAGTCAGCATTAATTCTATGCCTTTCTTTGTGTTCAAAAAATCCGTGAATTAATAAGAGTCCAGTTTTATTCATAATTTTAATAATTTATATACAATGAATACTAATGCATATTGATTATGTCAAGACACCATTTAACAATAATCCTTCTATGCAAAAATATTCTGGACCCCTGCTTGAAGAAAATCCTAGGAAAATATATTTGGATGAAAAGTTACTTCAACTTTCATCCTATGGAGAAGATTTATATGCAGAATCTAGAATTTTTACTAAGAATAATTTGATTCAACTTGTAAGTAACACATTAGGGATACCCCCACAGAAAACCTTGAAAGACCTATCACTTCTAATTGAGGAGGATATTGCAGTAATGCATAAGGGAAAACTTGAAGCTATAAGTTTCTGCTTTCCAAGCGGCTGGGTTCCCTCCAAGGCTATAGGAGAAGACTTTATTTTTTTACACAATCCAGTTGCAGATAACCAACTTTTAATAAAATCTAGTGAAAAGCTAACAAAATATATGTGCAAAAATACTATTCAGAGATGGGTTTGGAATATTACGACAATTAATGGTTTAAGCAACCATCCTAAAGTTCCAAGACCATTACTGAATAATTTTAACGATCTCTACTTTCGTGTTGAAACACAAATATCGACACCACTTGATAATGAAACCAGTTTGTTTTTGGTTTCGGTAGAAGTAGTTAAGTTAGAAGAAGTTTGGGACGAAAAAATACTAAAAAGTCTTAACTCAATGAGTGAAAGTATTTTGGAATATAAACAATTAACTAAAATAAAAGATTATTTAAATAGTTTTATAATTTAAGTACTTATGAAATACGTATACATAGCCGGACCATTGTTTGACGATCATGAAAGACAATATCTAGAAGAAATCGCATTAGTTCTTGAAAATAATGAATTTGAGACATTTCTTCCCCATAGAGATGCGGGACTTGTTGAGGGTGAGTTTACTGATAAGTTAAGGGAGGATATATTTACAACTGATATCGAAGCACTTGAAAAAGCTGATATGGTAGTCGCATTACTGACAGGACGCGACATTGATTCAGGTACAGCTGCCGAAATAGGATATGCGTATGCGCATAAAAAAGAATTAATTGGAGTTAGTGCAAATAATATAAAAGTACTAAATACTTTCGTTTGGGGTTTATTTGATAGTGGAAAAAATATAGTTAACGACATAAATGAATTAGAGGAGTTTTTAGGTGCAAAATAAATATTTAGGTATTTTTATCATTTTCTTTTTTTCAGGTACATTGTCAAGTTTGACTTTTAGGCTTCTAGATAGTTCGGTTTTTAGAAATTCTGAATTTAAAATTCAGGATTGGACTTATAGTAACTTATTAATTTTGTTGACCTCAGTATTTATAACTTATCTTTGGGTTATAAAAAATAAAACCTAACTTCCATACTTTTCTACAAAGTCATCCAAGTCTTTTTTTGCTTCCTCCACCTGCTCCTTAGATATCTCTTGATCTCCGCTAATGAGACATTCTGAATTATTTGAATAGAGTACGTTGATTGATTTATAAACTTTTAATCGCACTTCTAAATAGTTTTTATATACCTCTTGATAGTTCCAATTTTTCTCTAGATTATCAAAAAAAGAATTCCTATCTTCATTTACAGAATTAGGAGAAATATCATCTATATATTTATTTAGTTCAAAGCTAGTGTTGAATAGTTCATTGGATAGATCAACATACTCCCTTTCTGTTTGCTCACAAAGTGTCAAGACCCCTGTAGTAGATGTCACGGTCTCTACAGTTTCATTAGATAAACTTACAGAACAAGAAGTAAAAAAAATAAGAATTATTAATAGTTTTTTTTCTTTCATATTGATATAAATTTTTAAACCAATTTTTATAAGTAAAATATAGTTTAAATTAAAAATACTGAAATTAGTAACTAATTTCTATTTTTTAAAATGATAAACACAATGAAGAAGGTAAAACCTGTTGTTAAAGTATTTGTTGCAACTAGAGGAACATCTTTGCTATGAATTCCATAGATGAACCAAAAAAGAGAACCAAAGAATAGAAATACATAAGTTATTAAAGAAAGCCCCTCCGTATTTTTTGTTTTAACAGTTTTTATAGCTTGCGGTAAGAAAGAGACAGCGGTACATATTGCTGCTAAATAACCAAAAATAGAGAAATTCATCTAGCTAAATTTTAGCATGGTCCCAAGAGATAAACTTTGAAGGCTTAACAATAACAACTGACCTTTTAGGAGACTGAAGTCTCATCCCTTCAAGGTATTGAGTACTATCCTCTCCTTTTATATATTTATCTCCGACAATTTTCATATACCTAGTTACTTCTTTTTGATTATCCTCACCATTTATAATTTCTGTATCCCTATAAGCTATAACTCCCTGTAACTCTGAATACTGGATACCAGCTTCTGCTAAAACAGTAATTCTTGAATCTCTTTTTAAGTTAAGAATTTTTTGTGATTTTGTATAAGTATGAAAAATAAACCTTTCACCATCATAGAAATACCACATTGTTGACAAATGGGGACTGCCATTTGTTTATTGTCCCTATTTGTAAAGAAATTTGATTTTGAAGAAATGTAGTTATTTCTTCTTTAGACATTTTAATTTGATCTCTTAAACTCATAATTTAATTCTAAAACGGAGTAAATGAAAAATTATTATTTATCTCTTTCTTTTAAAATCATAAAGAGAATTACGACTTGAAAGGATGAAGTTAAAGTGTTTGTCGCTATTAATGGAATATCTTGAAGATAGATACCGTAGCTAAACCAAGATAATGATGCAGCAAAAAGAAAAATATATGTAATCAGAGATAAGCTCTGAACATCTCTAGTACGAACAGTTTTTATTGCTTGAGGTAAAAAAGATGTTGCTGAAAAAAAGGTTGCCATATAACCAAGAATTGCAAAATCCATAACTTAATAATACAAAACTTTCTTTAAAAACGGGTGGACTAGGGGGTTTGGTTAATAGATTTATTGCACAGTACAAGAGTGATAGGTGAAAACTTCAATGATTCTAAGTGGGCCTAGTTAGATTTGAACTAACGACCTCATCCTTATCAGGGATGCGCTCTAACCAGGCTGAGCTATAGGCCCATATGTCTAATTAACAATAGTCTATTGATAGAAATATTTAAATTTTTTTTTCATTTACTCTACAATTCAAGGCATAATATTAAAAGCAAGGGGATGTAGCTCAGCTGGAAGAGCACCTGCTTTGCAAGCAGGGGGTCGTGGGTTCAAGTCCCATCATCTCCACAACAAGGTAATCTTATACTATGGATAAAAAAGATTTAGAAAATTTATCTGCATCTGAGCTTTCAGAGCTTAAAGATCAAATTGATGAAGTAATCACAAACCGTAGATATAGAAAAGTTTTGGCATCTACAAATACTAAAGCTGTAACTACAGCCTGGATTGTTATTGCTGTTTTAATATCCCTCTACAGATACCTAACTATGTAATGGAGTATTTAATTGCTTTTACAATTGGTTTGTTTATCTTTAGATTTTTGAGAAATTCTATATTTTCTCTTGCAACAATTCCACCAGAAATTGATACTGATGATGTAGTAGAAATATCTCAGGCATTTATTTGTAATAAATGTGGAACACAACTCACTGTAAATAGACAATCGGTAGTTGCAAACGAACCTCCAAAACATTGCAAAGATGAAATGCAAGCTCTTGACTAATGCCTTTTTCTAGAAAAGAACAATTAATTAATTTAGAAAAAGAATCTGTTTACGATTTATTAATAATTGGTGGTGGAATTGTAGGCTCTGCAACTTTAGCAATGGCAAGTGCTGATGGATTAAATTCAATTTTATTGGAAAAAAACGATTTTGCTTCTGGTGCATCTAGTAGGAGTACAAAATTATTACATGGTGGAATAAGATATTTACCACAACTTCAATTTGGATTAGTTAGAGAAAGCTTACAAGAACAGAAAATTTTAAAGAGTCTTTTAGGCAACCTATACAAACCCTTAAAACTTTTAGCACCAATTTACAAAAATGATGGTTTTGCTGACATGCCGAAAATTTTTCAAAACAATTTTATTGCTCCAAAAGCCTTTAAGCTTGGTTTGATTCTTTATGATTTATTAGGCGTAAGAAAAAGAGATAGGAAACATAAAAAGATTTCTATTAATGAAACTGCTGAACTGTTTCCACTTTTAAAAAGAAAAAGTTTAAAAAAAAGCTTCATTTTTGATGATGCGCAAACAGATGATACCAAACTAGTTATGACCCTTCTTAGAAATGCAGTTGAAGTACACAAAGCAACTGCCATTAACTATATGGAAATCATAGACATATCTAATATCGAAAATATTTATGAGGTTGAATACTTAGATAAAATTTCTCTCAACACTTATAAATTAAAAGTTAGAAAAATAATAGCAGCTACGGGTGTTCATAAATTACCAGGAAACTATCAAAAAAAATCATCAAAAATGAAATATAGTGGAGGTGCCCACCTCATACTTAAAGGAGATCCTCTAAAGCTCCAAAATAATGCAGTATTACTTCCTAAGACGGAAGATGATAGAGTCATGTTTGTTCTACCCTGGCTAGGAAATACCATCGTAGGGACCACAGATACAAAAACTTTTTCAGGCACTTTGGACAGACCATTTGCAGACAGCAATGATAAAGATTATTTGGTCAGACATATAAATAAATATTTTAAAGTAGATGAGCTTACATACATATCTTCATGGAGTGGCGTTAGGGCATTGTTAGACAGTTCTTCTAGTAGTACTAAAAGTATTTCTCGAGGGCACTTTATAAATTTGATTGAAACCGGCTTCGTGCAAATAGCTGGTGGAAAACTCACAGGATTTAGACTTATTGCACAAGAAGCACTTCAAATAGTATTTAACAAGAAGTTTGATCTAAAAAAGTTAAAATTTGTTGATGATATTGTAAATTTATCTGATACATACACTAAAGATGAATTTGAATTCACCGTTACACACTATTGTGTAGCAAAGCCTACAGATTATCTTTTAAGGAGAACCCACATTAGTTGGTTTAATGAAAATGGTGCTTTAAAAACTTTGAAAAGAATTACTAATGAGTATTTTACAAATGATCAGTATGAAGAAAGTCATAAAGAGTTGGTAGAAGAGGGCTTAGTTAGCTAGTTATAATTCGTAGTCATTAGGAATCCACCACCTATTAAAGCTAAACCACTCCACAAATACCATTTAGATACCGAACCTGGTAATAAAGTTAAATAGTTTAGAACAATTAATAAAACTCCAATGACCATCAATGAAGTCATAGTTATTACATACCACCTAGGAGAAGGTCCTTTACCTGATGACATTTGAGTAGAAATATTCTTTGATTGAGTCGGCCTACTATTTTTCGTTCTTTTTTTTGATACTGGCATAATTTACAACTTAATATTATTAAGAATTTATTTCAACAAGATTATTTTTCTTAATAGTAATTAATCCATCCTTTTCTAATGTACTGGCAGCTTTTAAAAGCTTTACCTTATCTGTTTTAAGGTTTTTTTGTATCGATTCTAATGAGGCTACATTTTCATTTAGTAATAGTTTTAACAAGGCTCCTCTGAGTTCCCTATTTGATCCTGAAAAAGTTTCTTTGGATTTTTTTATTTTCACTATATTTTTTTTACAGGTTTTTTCTAAAACACAAGTGCTACATGAAGGATTTTTGCTCTTACAAACCTTACTGCCAAAATCCATAATTGCTTGATTTAAATCTCTAGAGGAAATTCTGTTCAGAAGCTGTTTTTTATTATTATGTACAAAATTCTCCACATCGTTTAGACCAAAATATCTTGAAAATACTCTATCAACATTTACATCCCTAGTTATTACTTTCTCACCATAAGCAAAAGACAGTATTGCATTATTTGTATAAGGCCCTACTCCTGGAAGGACCTCAAAGTTTGGGTATAATTTATCAAATCCATTTTCAGACAGTATTTTTGAAGACTCATATAGCCTCTTGGCACGGTTATTGTAACCAAGACCAGACCACAAAATTAATACTTTTTTAAGAGAAGAAGATGCCATAGTTGCAGGATTTGGAAACTCCTTGATAAATAATTTGAAGTAGATATCCGCTCTGTCTAATTGTGTTTGTTGAGATATCGTCTCTAAAAGAAGAATTTTCCACGGATCGCTAGTTTCTCTCCAGGAGTAGTATCGTTTGTTGTTGTTATACCAATTTAAAATATCTCTCTTAAATTTTTTGGTTTTAACTTCCAAAACTCAACTCAACAAAACCCTTAGGGTCTACAAACTCACCCTCTTCAGGGGACTGTTCACTGACTCTGCCTCCGGTATCTCCGCTAGCTGATGGGAGAAGACCAATATCTTGAAGAATATTTGAGGCTTCTTGGTATGTAAATCCAATCAGGTTAGGAACTTCAACTTTCAAACCGAGTGAAACAATCACCTTTATTATTTGATCATTAGTCACCAGCTCACCAGCTCTAGGTATAGTGTGTGAAACAAGCCCAACTGATACATTCTCCGAATACTCTTCAACAAACTCATACTCAAATCCAAGAGTTTCAAGAATTTGTATTGCATCTACAAGTGACTTTCTTGAGAGGTCACTTATTTCAATTAAGCTTGGTCCCGCAGAAATAACAAGATCTACGGTTGAATCTGGCCCCATTTTTGTTCCCGCAACTGGATTTTGGGAAATAATAAAACCTCGAGGAATATTATCATCGTTAATTTCCAACTGTTGTCCAACAACAAATCCACTTTCTTGTATAACATAAACACCTCTGGCAATTTCTAAATCAACTACATAAGGTATTGGAAAAGCTTCGGGTCCAACGGAAACAATAATTGTTACAAGAGTGTCAGGATTAGTAATAGTATTTGCAGGAGGCTGTGTACTAATGACAAATCCTGCTGGAACAGATGAATCAGCAGAGTTCTCTATCCCCACAATAAATCCTAATTCTTGAAGGTCATTAAGAGCCTGTGCCTGTTCACTACCAGTTAAATCAGGAATTTCTACTAAAGAAGGTGCACCTCCATCGGTAGGTAAACCTTCGAATATATTTGCAAGAGTCCAAACAGTTCCAAATACTAACATTATGGAAATCACCAATGCAGGGAGAGTAAACCTAAATTTTATTTTAGGATTTGTTAAATCAACTAGATTTTCTTGAGTTTGATTAATTTGTATTTGTTTTCTTTGCTGAAGAAGCACAGCTCTTAAATCTTCTGCAGATTTGAATCGATCATAGGGTCTCTTTTCAAGAAGTTTCAATACAGCATTTTCAAGCCCTTTTGGAATATCTTTTCTATATGTTGTGAGTTTTTCCGGTTTGTCAGTTAAATGTTTTGTTGCTGTTGCAATTGGTGAATCACCAGAAAAAGGAGGTTTACCTGTAATCAACTCATACAGAACTGTACCTAGGGAATATAAGTCTGATTCAAAAGATACAGGTTTTCCTTGAGCCTGCTCAGGAGAAATATAGCTTGCAGTACCAAGAACAGCTCCAGTTTTAGTAATGTCACTCTCTTCATTTTGCAAGGAAACAATGCCAAAATCAGTAACTTTTACTTTTCCACTTGGTGTAATCATTATGTTGCCAGGTTTTATATCTCTGTGAACTAAACCATGCTTATGCGCTTCTTTAAGGCCACTAGCTACTTGAGAACCTATATACAATATGTCGTTTAATCCTACAGTTCTGTTACTTGAAATAATAGATGTTAAAGTATTACCTTCGATATATTCCATAACGAAATAAGGCTCGTCTTCAATTCCCCAATCAAAAATTTGAACAATATTAGGGTGGTTTAAATTCGCAGCGGTTTGTGCTTCTCTTCTGAACCTATCAACAAATTTTTCCTGGCTTACATAATTTGGCTTAAGGGTTTTTATTGCAACAGTTCTTTGAAGCTGCCTATCTTTTGCTTTATAAACAAAAGCCATACCACCTTCTCCGAGGATTTCCTCGATTTCGTAACGGTTTTTTATAATTTGTCCTATTTTCATAACTAAATCACATTTATTATTATTGCTGAAATATTGTCTTTTGGGTTCTGTAGTAAAACTTCTCCAACTAAAGATTCTGCATTTATTCCATCTAGGAGTTTATTCTTTAAATACTCATCTCCAACCTCGTTATAAATCCCATCTGTGCAAAGAAATACGACATCTCCAGAGCTTAATTGGAAATCTTTATTCTGAATTGTTAATTTTTCTTTTGACCCTAGAGCTTGTGTAAGAACATTCTGATAACCTGGTACATTTTCATCTTCAGTTAGCTGTAGCAAGTTTCTACCTGACAAAACATAACATCTACTATCTCCCACATGGGCTAATGACAGAGTTCCATCTTGACTAATTTCAACAACAGTCATTGTGGTACCCATTCCTTTAGCATCATCATTGCTTGACTGGTATTCTAAAATATTTCTATTTGCAGTTTTTACATAATCTGTGATGCTGTCAAAATCTTTATACATTGTTTTAGATGCAAGATCACTTGCAACCTCCCCTTTTTTATGACCACCCATTCCATCAAAAACCCCAGCCTTAATGGATCCTCTAGAAGAACCCGACTCTAAAGGAAATATAGAATCCTCATTCTTTTTTCTTACTGGTCCACGCTCACTTTTAACAGTCCAGATAAATTTATATTTTTTCATTCCTCAATAATCATAGTTGTGAAATGTATTAGTTTTCCTAGACTTAATAAAGAACTAAAATACACAGCGAAAGTTAAAAAACCAGTGAGACGATATGTTTGTTAAGAAATACAAGCTTTACAGTTTATGAAAAGTAACATAATTAAAAATTTTGGAATAGGGGTTGTATTAGCTGTTGCTTTTTACACCGCCACATTTTATTTTCAAGAGTTAAATAGAGCCAATGAATTTAATGAATTTTTAGAAAATGCCTCAACTATTTCGGAGTTGCACAGTAAAAATGTAGTTAATTTCAGAGAGATATTAGATTTCTCTGAGGTTGATAGAGAAAGTTTTGAGAGGTTGCTCAGCCAAATACAGTCTAATTCTCAAGAATCTTATCAATTATTGCAAAATAGCAATATTGACTTTACTTCTAAGGAGAAGCAACTTTTGGAGATTGCTACTAGTAGTTGGCTTGATGGGGTCGAGCTTTTTCAGGCTTCAATTACGACACTGATAGACAATCCAAGTACATTGAAAATTGAAGAGTCAATTGCGCAGAGCATTGTTAGTTTATCAATTGGTGATAAAGCATATGCAGAGTTTTTATTCTTAATAAAGCAGAATGCATCAATAGATGGAACCTTCTTGCCAAATTTCTACCAAATTGAATATATTGGACTTGAGGACAATTCGTATAAGTTTGCTGACCTTCTTGTAGATAAAGCTAAGTCAAGTTCAGGAGGTTTATTTCTCAAAAAAAATCTAGCAATTACTGGCACGGAATTTACACCAATGCCAATTACTTTCACTGAAGATGGTGCAGCTGTACTTCTAGACGAACCAACAGCACTTCAAGTTGTTATTTCAAATGAAGGTAATGTAGAAATATATGATGTAGTTATTTTGGTATTGGTTACAGATGAGTATGGAGAAACTGTATATGAGTTCCAAACAAAGATTAACTCCATTGGACCTAAAGAAAGTAAAATTTTTCTATCCGATACCATTAATATAGAAAAAGGTGTTGTACACGAATGGTTTGTAAAAATTGAAGAAATTGAAAAAGAAGAAGAGCTCAAAGATAATTTATTATCTGTTTTTGGTTTTATTCCACCCGAAGGTTAGTCAATGCTAGATCCTGCAATTTTAAAAAACGACATTGAAAGCTTAGAGCTTAACTTAGAACGAAGAAACCTAGATATTGATTTGAAAGAGCTAACTGATTTAGATGAACTAAGAAGAGAATTAAGATTTGAAGCAGAAAAGTTGAGATCTGAACAAAAGACTTTAGGTAAGCAAATCGCATCCGCAGATGAGAAAACTAAAAATAAACTACTTGACCAAGCATCACAGATGAGCGAAAAAGTTAAAGACTTATTTGAAAAGGTAGATATTGCAGATAAAAATTTTATGGATATTTGGATAAAAATTCCAAATCTCATTTCAACTACTTCTCCTGATGGCACGTCTGACAAAGAGAATTCTGAAATTAAGAAATGCGGAGAGATACGGAATATTAATAATCCTAAAGACCATCTTGAAATAGCAGAAAGTCTCGGATTGATTGATGTACAAAAAGCTTCTGAAGTTTCCGGTTCAAGGTTTTCTTACTTGTTTGGAGATTTAGTAAAAATTGAGTTCAATTTAGTCTTGTGGGCTATGCAGCAATTATCTGACAAGGGTTTTAAACCTACAATCCCTCCAGTTTTAGTCAGAGAAAATGCACTTTACGGGACAGGCTTTTTTCCTGATGATGCTGAACAGGTTTATGAAATTCCTAATGATAATCTTTATTTAGTGGGTACATCAGAAGTTCCGCTTGCTGCATTACACTCTAATGAAATCTTAGATACTGCCACTCTACCAATAAGGTATGCAGGTTTTTCAACATGTTTTAGACGTGAAGCTGGAACATACGGAAAAGATACAACAGGAATTTTTAGAGTACATCAATTCGACAAAGTAGAAATGTTTTCATTTTGTGATCCTGAAAAATCTGAAGAAGAACATAAGTTTATCCTTTCAGTAGAAGAAGAGCTTTTACAAGCTCTAGAAATTCCATATCGAGTTGTAGATGTTTGTGCTGGAGATTTAGGCTCTTCAGCTTCAAAAAAATACGATATAGAAGCTTGGATTCCAAGTCAACAAACATATAGAGAAGTTACTTCATGTTCTAACACAACAGACTTTCAAGCAAGAAGGCTCAATATCAGAGGAAAAACAGATGGAGAAACCAACGTTTTACACACCTTAAACGGTACTGCTATTGCTGTCGGAAGAATATTAATTGCTTTAATTGAAAACAACCAAACTGAAAACGGTAAAGTAGAATTTCCTGACAGCGTCGCTGAAATTATTGGTGTTAAAAACCTAGGCTAATAACAAACTAGCAATCATACTTATGCCAAGCACAACATATGTTGCACGCGCAACTTTCTTGTTCTTTTCTAAACTGTTCTGAAGTTGTTCCCCAAGTATTAGCCATATGCCTACGCAAAAAGGCAATACTAAAAAATATATAAAAGCCCCTTGGTTATTTGTAATATTAAACGCTGTAAGACCCGATACAGCCATGACAACACCTTTTGGATTGATCCATTGAAAAAGACAAGCCTGTATAAATGTAAAAGGTTTCTCAACTGAAGACCCTTTTTTATTTGCATCTAGTGAAGTCGTGGCAACTCTATATGCAATGTATGTAATAACTGCATAACCAACATACTGGAGATAGTTAAAAATTTCAGCTGGTACATAGTTAAGTAAAAAACCACCAACAAAAAATAAAAAAGTGAACCCTAGCCAAATCCCAAGAAAATGAGGTATTGAAGCTTTTCTACCAAATTTAATCCCGGAGGCCATAAGCAAAGAATTGTTTGGCCCCGGAGTGATTGCAGTCACAAATGCAAATATGAAAAACTCAAACATTTAGCTATATTAACATCAACAATAGAATAAAAAGACCATGAAATATACATCAGATGAAGACAAGATGAAAGTAGCTCTTGATGAAGCAAGAAAAGCACTTGATATTGATGAAGTCCCTGTGGGTGCAGCAATATTTGATAAAGACGATAACTTGATTTGTGCAAATCACAACAGAAGAGAATTAGATCAAAACCCAATGTCTCACGCTGAGATACTAGTTTTAGAAGAAGCTTCACAGATTTTAGGCTCTTGGAGACTTGAAGATACAACCATAGCAGTAACCCTAGAACCAGATGCTATGTGTGCAGGTGCTCTTTCCTTATCTAGAGTTAAAAAATTAATATATGGAGCTCAAAATGAAAAAGCAGGTGCAGCTTTTTCACTTTATAACATACCTCAAGATCCAAGATTAAATCACTTTGTTGAGATAAAAGATAATATACTTACCCATGAATCTGAAGCTATATTATCCTCTTTCTTTGACAGCAAGAGATAACTAAAATAGAATCTC
>VMHT01056432.1_pt1 | contig 22472 bp, 21 predicted proteins | sample 4693611 | NCBI WGS metagenome assembly VMHT01 (sample SAMN12280063, study PRJNA550983) | marine metagenome | isolation source: seawater sampled from same location over 5 years 0.02-0.2 micron viral filtrate | place: USA: collected off the coast of southern California halfway between the port... ...
CACTGTCCGTGCTGTTTGCTGGATTTGGATGCGCTTCGCAAGCGGCTGCTGGACGTCAAAGGCGTGACCTTTGTGCAGATCAACGTGGTTGACATCCCCGCAGCGCCACGCTGGACTCGAGCCGTCAACCGTTGAACGAAGCGTGATGGCGACGCAGCACGAAATAAGCGGGAACCGACCAACCAAGGACGGAACCCAGCCAGGCCACCAATGAACCGATCACCACGCCGTGCGCTGGCAGAGACCACATCGCGAGGTTTGCGTACACCGCCACGCTGGCGCCACCCAACATCATCGGACCGGCGGCGCCTTGCGGGACGGTCGGCCCTTGAGCCAACCACAAGGCCACCATGCTCGTCAGGAAAATCGCTGGAAAAACACTGGCCAAACCAGCCAGGACCGGAAGACCAAGGCCAGCCATCCAAACGGCCAGCCCGATGGCGATGGCCGCCATGCTTCCCCGGGCCAAAAGAACGGATTTCGAAACAGCGTTTGTTCCCTTTGGTGTGGGCTGAGGGCGCAGATTGAAGGCGACAGCGATGATCATCAAAAGACCCAAGCCAAGCCTGGCAAGTTCCTGTTCAGTAAGAAGAATGCTAGCGACCGTGTTTTGGAGAAGAAACCACACCGCTGTGCCCAAAACAAACCAAAAGGCAAGCGCCCCCACGGAAGTCAAGAGAAGCGGACGGGAAGTCTTGGAGAACCAACGAGGGAGCACCAGCCAAGCTCCCAGAAACAGCGCATTGAGCAACATGCCAAGCGGCACCACCATCATGCTTGTTACGACCTCTTCTTGGCCGCCTGCGAGGTACATGCCAACGCCAGCTGGCACGATTGTGGAGGGGACCGTTCCCAACAAACCACCAACAAGGCCGCCCCACTTCTCAATGGCAACCGTCACAGCGATGGCGACCACACCCGCCAGCAAAGCAGAAACCAGAATCGATGCCAGGGCCATCCCTACGCCTCCACGCTGTTCAAGGCGCGCTCCAAGCGACCGAGGTCGCCCCCGGACCACTGATCGACGGGCTCGCCATGGACGTAAAGCACATTGAACGGGACAAAGTCGATGTGTTCAGCCCACGGGTTCAATGCACGGAACGCCTCCCCCTCAGATGCGCGAAGGTTGAGCGTCAGGACATCGAGCGGTTGAGGCGGTGTCCACGTGGCCAGTCGAGCATAGAGCGCTTGACAGTCATCGCACGTGGGCCGGCCAAGGATGAGCAGCGTGGGCCGCAACATACCCAACCTGCGTTGGACATCGGTCAAGACCTGAGGGGGGTCCATTCCATCACTCCGGGGCGTAGGATTGGCTGTCGATGATGTCTTGAAGTTCAATCACCTTCGCACCTCGACCGCTGGCGTGTTGAGCCGCACGCGTCAGGCGGGAACGAACCCAGCCAAGGGTCATCATACCACGCATGGCGTTGATGGATTCAATGAAATGTACCGGGTTGCTCCCGAGTTGAGCGTGCGTTCGAATGTCCTCTTCGAGGTCCTCGAGCACGTCAGCGTACAGATCGAGGAGTTCATCCAACGCGTCCTTGGTCACACCCATGCGGGCAATGCTCTTGGCCATGGACAACAACCCCGTTTTCGTGATGAGGCCCCCGGCTTGGCCGGCAACGAACTCGTCCGCTGCGCTGGCTTCGGGTTGCGCTCCAGCATCCTCTGCACCGTCCTCGGGCTTCATGTTCAACAACGCACGATCGAGATGTCGAGGTTTGATGGTTGAAACACGATCTCGCTCCGCCGCTTCGGCAGCATGACGCAGCATCTGAGCGAGATGAGATTCCAAGTGGTCAATGCCGGCTTGAACCGCAGCCGAACCGACCGAGTCCACGTTGCTGATGCGGTCGATCATCAGTTCACGGGTTCGATTGTAGTTCAATCGACTCCGTCGAGGATCGTCAAGCGTTTTCCGCTCGGGGTCTTGCGTGAGCGTTTCCTCCTCCATCTGGGGGACGAGGCGGTCGAGTTCCTCACACATGAGAACAACCAGTCGGTCTTTCACATCGCCCGACAGGCGCATCGTTGTAAAATGCGAAGACACCGCTGCGATGTGGCTGCTGGAGTAAGGCTTGGCGACCATGGTTTGCGTGGTGATTGCGCCCAACTTGAATGATGTGGTGCAATTCCTTGGGTCATTCGGTCAGTCCGTCGTCCCGCCCCATAACCTGGCCGAATTCCCACGCATGAAGGCACTCATGGCCACCCAGAAAACCCCCCGCTTCACGGGACGGGCCAATGAACGAGGCTGCACAAATGGAGCAGAAGACGTGGACCACGAGTTCGTTGTGGTACGTCCCGTTGGGGGTCACTCGTTTGACGATGCGTTTACCCACGTCGTCTTCGTCCCAATCTTCGGTCTTCTCGCAGACCGGTTCGTTCTCTTGACCTCGACTCATGCATCCCACTCCATCACCCAAGGAAGGGCGCCGTCGGCGGTGATGGGGCGCATACCCTCCTCGTCTCGAACCCACGTGTCTTCGCTGCCCACGCTGCCTTCGGGATAGACAACCTTCGGTTCGATCGCCATCGTGCCGCCCACGGGCAAGGGCCGATCGAAGCCGGCGGCGACGACCGGTGATTCATCGAGCTGCAGACCGATGGAATGACCGAGGAAACGGCTCTGGTCGGGCTTGGCTCCCATCAAGTGGTCCTCGTAGCCCAGTTCAACCGCCAGAGCGTGTCCTTGATGCCAAGCTTGACTGCAATGCAAACCCTGGTCGAGCACGTCCACAACTTCTTCCTTCACGGCAATCATGTCGTCGATCCGCTGATGCCAAGCATCGCTGAGCCGGCCTGAAACGAAGATACGGGTGGCGTCCACCATGTAGCCACGATGGGCGTGAACCAAATCGACGAGGACCGGGTCGCCGGCTTTGACCCGAGAGAATCCCGACCCCATGCCGCTCAGCGGGTGTGGACCCGTCCCCCCGATGGCTGAATCAAAAAACGACGGAACCCCCCCGGCGCGCCCGGCCACGATGACGCCTCGATCGCACTGCAGTGGATAACGCCGCATCTGGACGGTCCCTCCAAAGCCTTCGCTTCGACTCACGGCTTCAGCGGCTGCAACCATGTCGAGTTCACTCATCCCTTCGCCTCCCACGGCCTGAACCGCTTCGAACATCCGAATCTGAACCGACGCACCGACGTCCATCTGTTCAAGTTCCCAATCGGACTTGACCTCGCGCTGCCGGTGGACAACGGGTGTGAGGTCGGCGCAGGTCCCCAAGGAAGAAAGGGCTGCGGAAAATCGCGCCGTGAACGTGCCGGGGGCTTCGCCAAACTGAAGCGCTGGAGCCTCGCTTACGCCCTTGCTGCGAAGGTGGTCAGCAAACGTCGAGAGTCGGGGGAAGGGCTCGATGAGATGGGGTGCGTCGCCCTCACCGGCTTCCCAGACGGCTCGCTTAAAAGAGCGGCGAACGAAAGCGACAGGGCCGTCCCCACCTGCATCAAGGCTTCCACCCGACCCTTTGGCCGGAACGAAGAGCGACCCGTCTTGACGACCTCCTGCGTAGTAATACAGATCCACAGGGTGTTGAATCAGCCCTCCGGGCAAACCGGCTTCAGCCAGCATCTCAGCCAGTCGCTGTTGTCGAGCCTCCAATTCAGAGACGGGTACACGCCAATCTGCACCGTCGGGGCCAACGATGTCCGAAGGAGACCATGAAGTCATGTCCAAGGGTGGGCGGCACCCGTTCAAAATCCAATCGGCGAACCGTGTCCTAGAGCTCCAACTCTTTGAGGGATGGAGCGGGTGTGGAAACCAATCGGTCTTCTGCGATGGCGCAATAGTCAGCTGAGAGGTCCACGCCTATGTACCGGCGACCGTGCATCTTGGCTGCGACGCATGTGGTGCCAGATCCGTTGAACGGGTCGAGGACGACATCGCCGGTGAAGGTGTACATCTCGATGCATCGCTTGGGCAACTCCACGGGAAACGGGGCCGGATGGTTGACCCGAGAAGCCCGTTCGGTTGCAAAGGACCAGATGGATTTCGTATGCTTGATGAAATCGTCTCGAGGGATCGTGTCCAAACGCCCCTCTTCTCGCTCGTTTTTGCTGCGGGGCAGTTTGTAGTCGCCCTTGGAAAACACCAACAGGTATTCGTGGACGTCCCGCAGGCACGGGTTGGAAGCGGATTGGAACGACCCCCAAGCGCACGACGAGCCGGCACTGGCCGATTTGTCCCAAATGATTTCACCGCGCATCAGAAAGCCGATTTCATGCATGATGATGTTGATGTGCGATGAAAGCGGAATGTACGGTTTGCGGCCGAGATTGGCGACGTTGATGACCATCCGACCGCCCGGAGTCATGACCCGGTAGCACTCGGCGAAAACCTCGTGGAGCAGCGTGAGGTATTCTTTCAGCGAAAGATCCTCGTCGTAATCCTTTGATGCGTTGTAGGGCGGCGACGTCACCACCAAATGCACGCAATTGTCTGGCAGAGGAAGCGTGCGTGAATCGCCGCACAACACGGTGTTTGCATGCGCCTCGGGGAACGGTTCTGCCTCTCCGACGTTCCTGCTGCTGACCAAGCCTTCGTTGAGTCGGCTGGTGTAGTAGACGCTCGCATCGTGCCCCTCTCGACGGGAGACGCCGAAGGACGAGGTGGCGGTTGACGCTCGACGACGTGCACCCTCCAACGGAGTGGCGTCGTTGGGCGTTTCATCGGCCATGTCGGCAAAGGGCGTCGCGGGACTTATCACCTTTCGCGCCCCTTTGTGGATGGTGACGCGGTTCTGGCGACCTTTTGCGGCCAACCGCGCGGCTCTCCCTCCGGGAGAGGGATGAAAAACCGAAGGCGCCTCGGTCGAACCAATGGCGAACGTCCTTACCCTGGACGATGTCAACGTGGACGGTAAAACCGTGCTGCTCCGCGTGGACATCAACAGTCCCCTGGACCCGGGAACCAAAGCCTTCCTCGACGACACCAGAATCCGCGCCATTCTTCCGACCCTCCAGCGATTGGTACGGGCCAAAGTCATCCTCCTCGCTCACCAATCTCGACCCGGAAAGGACGACTTCACCAGCACGCTGGGCCACGCCCGAGAATTGGGGCGTCTGTTGGGCCGTCAGGTTAGGTGGGTGAACGACATCCACGGTCCCGTGGCCATGCGGGCGATTGAACAGCTCGAGGTGGGGCAGCTCTTGATGCTCAACAACGTCCGAATGGACGAGGAAGAAATCAGCGTCAAAGGCGATTTCACCACCATGAGCGAAACCCGTTTCGTCCAACGATTGGCGAGCGTGGCCGACCTGTTCGTCAACGACGCCTTTGCTTGTGCTCATCGTTCCACACCCTCCATCGTCGGATTCACCGGTTTGTTGCCGTGCGTGGCGGGTGAGTTGATGGGGAACGAACTTCGAAAACTCGACCATGCACTGGAAACGCCCAAACGCCCGTGTTTGGCCGTGTTGGGCGGTGTGAAGGTCGACGATTCCATCGAAGTGGCCAGCAACATGCTGCGCAACGGCATTGCCGATGAGTTGTGGCCGACGGGAGGCGTAGCAAACCTCCTGCTGGATTTAGCAGGGTTTGACATCGGTGAGCCCAACCGAGCTTTTCTGAAGAAGGAACTTGGAGAACACTGGGCCCGAACGATTCAGCAGGCTCAATCCCTCATCCACGATCACGGAAACAAGATTCATCTTCCCGTTGATCTCGCTGCGAACATCGAAGGCAACCGGGTCGACATCCCGCTGGATGAATTCCCCATTGAAGCACCGTTTTGGGACATCGGCATCAAGTCCGTGTTCCACCTTTCCGCTGCCATTCGCAGTGCAGGAACCATCGTTCTCAACGGCCCTTCAGGCGTCTTTGAGAACCCCGACTTCGCCTTAGGGACGATCGAGATGCTCAATGCCTGCGCTGAATCCGACGGTTATGCCGTGATGGGCGGGGGGCACACGGCAACCCTCGTGGCTCAGCGCGGTTTGGCCAGCAAAATGGGCCACGTTTCCACGGGCGGTGGCGCCTGCCTCGATTACATCGCCGGCCGCCCCCTGCCGGCTGTGGTGAGCCTTGAGCAAAGCGCCGTGGCGTTCGGCATCGACATCACCTCGGCTGAACGCAAGGTGTAGAGGAGCCACTGGGGAGACTCGAACTCCCGACCTTCTGATTACGAATCAGATGCTCTACCAACTAAGCCACAGTGGCGGCAAGTTCCCGGCGGCGACAATCAATCATAAGCCCCTCGGTGCGAACCTCAGCGTTCATCAATCATGGCGAGCAGGCCCCACCATGAGCGATGTACCCGTCAGGTACCGCAACACGGTCCTCTACGACCACGGAGGCCGAAAGGAAACCGGGGACGTCTTGCTCCATCCTGACGGTTCATGGTCAACGTCCAACGGCGACGAGGACGTTCTGGAAGACATCGATGGCTCAAAGCGACTGATAACGCGCAGTTTCCAAAACTGGCACACCCATTTGGCGATGCAGCTCAATGCACGCGACTTCAGCGACGGTTTTCCACTTCACCGGTGGCTCAACGAAGCCATTTTTCCAACCGAAGCCCGAATCACGCCCGAATACGTGCGCATGGGCAGCCGTTGCGCCGCAGCTGAAATGATCCGTACGGGCAGTTCCTTCGCTGCGGACATGTACTTTTTTCCAGGCGTCACCGGCGAGGTGCTGACGCAGGCTGGCCTGCGAGGGCTCGTGGGCGGACCGGTCAGCGATGCTGCGCTTCCAAGCCATCCCGACGCCGCCTCGGCCCTTGACGAACTGGACGGTTTGCTGTCATCAAACAACGCCAACGACCTCGTGCAGTACGCCATTGCCACCCATTCGGTGTACCTGTGCAGCGAAGACACGCTGCGTCGAGCCTCCGAGTTGGCCGAAAAACGCCAGGGTCGTCTCCATATTCACGTCAGCGAAACCCGTAAGGAAATCGCTGACTGCCACGCCAAAACCGGCCTCTACCCCGTGGAGTACCTCAACAGCATCGATTTCTTCCAGCCCGGGACGATTTGCGCCCACGCCTCGTGGGTCAAGAAAAACGAAATTCGGATGTTGAAGAACCACGAAGCCACAGCGGTCCATTGCCCCTCATCCAACATGAAGTTGGCCTGCGGAGGCACGCTGTCGCTCCCGGCCTACAACGACGCCGGCGTCGACGTCCGACTCGGGACCGACGGCGCCGCTTCATCCGGCAACGGACTCAACATGCAAGCCGAAGCCCGTTTGGCGTCGTTGGTTCAACGGCACGACCACTGGGACGCCACGCTGCTTCCAGCGATCGACGTCATGGATTTGGCCACAAAAGGAAGCCGGGACTGGGCGGTTTGGAACCTCGATGACGTGCGCATGCGTCCTCGGGGAAGAGCGGACAATCGCCACCTTGCCAACCTGATCTTCAACGGGGCCGACTGCATGGACCTGTGGGTCAACGGCGCTGCTCTCCGACGGGAAGGCGTGACGCAAACCATCGATGAACTCGCTGTTCTCGACGAAATCGATGCGGCAGTGGCCACGTATTACGAAGGCGTGGAATGATCATTCCATGCGTGTGTAGGCCAAGCCGCCCACACCGACCAAAGCAAAGAGGAAGTAGGCCACAAAGCTCGCTTGGATGTGGACCGAGTAGGCCAGTGTTACGTCGGTGCCAGCGGGGAGATCGTCATCAACGGTCCCAATGCCTGCGAAGTGAACGCCGGACTCAACCACCCACGAGAAGCCGGCCTCTCCGTCGCTCCCAGCAGCCAATACATCGGCGTCGTAGGGCGTGCATGCGGTGGTGGAACCCTCGTTGAACAGACCGGTCGGAAGCGATTCGCATCGATTCTTTTCTTCTTCGTCCACGATGACGACGTAGATGTCGTCTCGGTCCCAATTCAACGTCAGTTCAGCAGTGAGGATGATGCTCAGGCCGTTGCTTGGAAGAGCATCGTCACCAAAGAACGTCTTCTCGGGCACGTTGGGGGTTGGCACGTCGTTGACCTCGCCCTCCAAGGTAAAACCGACGGTGCCCAAAAGGATCAGCACAACGGCGGCGCCAACCAACCCGTATCCGATTTTCTCCTGTTTCCTCATGTTCGTTCACCGCAGGCGTGGGAGACGACCAACCGATGTCAGTCGTCGTCGGACTTCCGCTTCACAGCACGACGCTTAACGGGCGCTTTTCGCGGAGCGGCACGACGACCGACCTTGCGCACGGGACGCTTCTTCGGCTCGTCGTCGTCGTCGTCATCGTCGTCGTCATCGTCGTCGTCGTCGTCGTCGTCATCGTCCTCATCGGGCAAGTCGACGACCTTCTTCTTCCGGCGGCGCTCCTTTCGTTGGACGACGTTGATGGCGAAAGGATCGTCCTCGTCGTCGTCAGGGGCTGCTGATTTGGTTTCCTCCTCCTTTGGTTCGGTAGCGCCTCCGGTCCCGGTGACGGCGTCCATGTCGAGGTCTTGACTGGTGCCGATGAACTCGGCCATCCACGACTCGTCGTCCTCGTCGTCGTCGCCTCGTTTCTTCTTCGGACCCGACATACCGGTTTGAATGATCATGAGCGACACGATGATCGCCAAGAAATTCACGACAGCGATGACCCACACGACCACATAGGGTGGGTCGGAGAACGATGGCGTGATCACCTCGGGTTCCGGTGTCGGCGCAAGCCTCTGATCAAGGCTGCAATCGGTGGTCCCGTTGATGGAGTTTTGACAGACATCGACAAGGAATTGCACGTTCCGCTGGACTTCGTTGCCGGCCCCGTCCGTGGCTCGAACGCTGAGTCGGTGAATGCCCTCGTCGAAGTTACCCGTTGAAACGTCCATGTTTGCGGTCAACGTTCGGTTGTTCTCATCGAGGTAGGTGATGCCGGTCAGGTCGGCCCAGGGGGTGGACTGCGAGGTGCCTGTGGTTCCACCGAAGTGGTACGTGAATCGGTACTGGAAGGACGTGATGACGACGTCGTCTTCAACACCCACCAACACGTTGACTTGGTCGCCGTAGAGGTACTTTGAGCCGTCGTCGGAGGGGGTTGGTGAGAAGATGTCGATGGAGGGCAGTTGGGCGTCGATCGACAGGTGATCCCAGGTCTGGTTGACCTCGTTGTTGGACTCGTCCTCCATGACGACGGAAATTTCCATATCGCCAGCGTTGGAGTTTGAAGAGATGCTGAAGTCGTACGTGTAAAGAGGGCCAAGTTCCGGGTTGTTTCGGTTGTCGTTGAGCAACGCCAAGGGTTCGTCTTCTCCGGTCAACTCGCCCCCGTCAGAGGTGACCATCCGAACGGTGGGGGTTGTTCCGAGATCTTCGTTCACTTGAACACGGAGTGTGTATTGTCCCGCCACCAGTGTGGTGCTGTCGTAGACCAGACCGTCATCGTCCACGACGGTGAGTTCTGCAGCAGGCAACAACGTGTCCTCTGCGACCTTGAACGCATTTCCACCGAAACCAGCGAAGATTTCGCTGTTGAAATTACCCCATTCGTCGGTGATGGTGACCGCGTACCAGACGTTTCGGTCCACGTCGGTTGGAATCACGAATTCACGGGTGATCGTGTCGCTCGTGATGGTGGTGGCGTCGATGTCGTTGAGCACCGATTCCCACCCGTCGCTCTCAACGGTGCTGATGTCGTTCTCGTCGGCGCCGAAGGGCTCGCCGTAGTGCCTCCAAATTGAATAGGACTCGTTGTTCTCATCTTCGTTGAACCATTCGAGGCTGACGAGGTTCATGGAGCCGATGGAAAAGGCGTTCTTGATGCGAGGCGGGTTGGGTGCGCGTGTGTCTTCAAACGCCACCTGGAAGTAATTCTGAACCAGCCCGGTGTAGTGGTACGTGCCGTTGATGTTGCCGTACAAGGCTTCGGAGGTGACGAAGTAAAACGAATTGGTTCGGTACTCGTCATCGGGGACTTCAACGTCGTAATATCCAATACCGTCACCCACCGTTCCAAGGTAATTCATGGTCTCGTTCTCAACGAATTGCGCGCCCGACACACGGTACGTCGTGTGCCAGATGTGGTAGATTTCGCCTTCAACACCCAACTGATCGCTCCACGACACTCGAGTGGTGCGGTCCCCGATGAACTCAGCGTAAACGTTGGTGGGTTCAGCAACCCATCCGTAAAACGCGTTTTCCTCGATGGCGTTGGTGCAAGAGTCGCTCGTGGTGTCTGTGTTGATGACGCCCGTCTCATCCACGGTGACCACGCAATAGTAGGAGTAGCCAAGGAACCCTTGGGGAACCGGCACCGAGTAGGAGTTGATGCCTTCCAAAATGCCCTCAACCACAAGGCTGACGTCGTTGCGCAGGATGGTCACAAAGGGTTGGTCCGACCGATAGACACGGTAGGTTTCACCCGTTTCACCGGGCACATCGCCCCACGACACGGTGGTCGTACCGGTGCCGTCCGGGTTCGATGTGAATTGAGCCCCGAGCAAAATGGGTTGGGCCGGTGGGCGGTTGTCTTCAACCAGTGCATCGGCCATCGTGTTCTGACCAACAAAGCGAATGTCCTCGTAAGACTCACCCGACTCGGTGTAGTTGGGCAGCAGATACGTGATGGAGTAGTAGCTGACCCGTTCCGTGTCCGCCGGGATGTTGACAACGTACGTGGTCTCGGAAGCGTTGAGAACGGCGATGGGCGTTTCCTGCGAAACGAGGTAGGAACCGAGCTCCCGGGTGATTTGGTAGTCGGTTCGCCAAATGCGAATTTGGAGAGCGTCAGGTCCCGTGTCTGGAAGCACGTTGTTGATGGAGTTGTAGTTGAGCCACGTCAGCGTGGTCTGGCTGGAGGCGGGGTCAAAAATCCAGGAGATCATGAACGGCGTGTAGACGCTGCGGGTCATTTCAACAACGGGCTCGTAGATCTGTGAACCGTTGAACAAAAGTTCAGCGGCTTCGGTGCCGTTGGCCAACACCGTCGTGATGGCGTAGTAGAAACTCCCGTTGGTACCGGGCTCCACTGGGAAGACGTAGGTGTGGCCGGGGTGCGTTCCTCCTTGACAGTTGAACGGGTTGCCGCCCGCCGAACCGGAGTCACAAGCGTCGACTTCGCTGAAGTGGTTGAGAGCGTCAAGGTTGGTTGAATCGATCGGTGCAGAGTGCCGATACAGGCGATACGTGGCGCTGAACAAGCCCTGCAACTCCGAGCCGGCCGTTGCGATGTTGTCCCACGTGATGAGGGTCGTTTCGGATTCGCTGTTGAACGTGGCCTGGATGTTCTGGGCTTGCAGGTTGTCTGGAAGCCCTTCGCTATCAGCGTGCACGTGGCTCAGCGGAGCCAGCGCGAGAAGCATGACTGCGGTTAGCATGACGGCGCGCAGACCACCGTTTTGTTGAGCCGTTGGGCTACCCATCAGTGTATATGTCGCCTTCGTCCGTTATCACTATGTCGCTTCAAACAAGGCAAAACAGGCCATCAACCGAGCGAACAGGCGTAGCCACAGAGCGCCATTCGAAGGCTATTTTTTGCGGTCCGGTTGAGGCAACGGGTCTTCAGCATCCAGACGCTGAATCTCGCCTTTGGCTTGGAGGAAGCGAACGCTGAACGTCCACGCCCCGCCAAGGGCGCAAATGAACACAACCAAACTCAAAGGATTCACCTGAATGTGGTCAAACCATCCCGGGTACGTGGCCTCCACCGACCAACCTGCCAGAAGCATCACGCCCATGACGATCAACGACACAAGCGTCAAGACGGTGCGATCCGCTCGGGAGAACCCGCGATAGTTTCGCGAACCAGCAACGGCCTGAGCCTGCGTCCCCATGTACGAGCCCATGAGGGTCAGAAAGGCCGCTGCAAAACCAAGCGTCATGTCGCCCACAAACACCGAGGCGCTGATGCACACCACCCAAACGGCGTCGAGCACGCGGTCGATGGTGTGGTCAAGGTAATCCCCCCATCGCGTTACTTCGCCCTTGGCACGGGCCAGTGAACCGTCCAGACCGTCAAACAGCATGGCCAATGCGATGCTGAGTGCTCCGCCCAGCAACCACCAGCCACCGGCGGGCTGGTCGGGTGCGTACATGGCCAGCAGACCTCCGGCAACACCGAACGGCAATGCCATCCAGGTCACGGTTGCTGGTGAAAATCCAGAGAACGCCTTCAGCACCGGTTGAAGCCCAGCTTCCCATCGCTTTCGCATCTTTTCGAGCGCCATGAAGGAACCATCCCCGTGAAGGTGTTATGGTTTGTGGAGGCAAGACCGGTCAATCCGAGGTTTCCGCCAACCAATCGATGGCGGCGTTGGCTTGTCCCACAGGGGAGGGGGAATCAAGGCCGCCCTCAACCCAGGCCGAAACGCGCCTGACCAGTTCGGAGGTGCTCATTGAACCGGCGTCCAACTCGAGCAGTGGGTACTCGATTTCAAACTCCAGCAGTTCCGACCAGTGGCCGGCCACCATCTCCCATTCAACGTTGGCCTGCACCTTGTCGACCGAGTACCCTCGTTCGAGCAGCCGTTGCTCAAGACCGGCTGGTGAGCACCGCAACAGAACGATGCCGTCAAGGTCCAACAAATGGGACAGATGACCGTCGACCAACCACCGCCCTTCGCTTGGCGGAGTCCATGCATCGGCCAGCCGATGCACGTCGATGGGCGCAGCCCCATCCTCTTCGTCCACCGAACCCAGACAACCGTGTTCCTGTGCCAAATCGACGAGGGAAAGCACCTTCCAACCCTTGAGCGCCATCTCGGTGCAAAGACGAGTTTTTCCGGCTCCGGGGGTCCCAGAAACGGCCAAAACGCATGAACGGCCCATGGAACAAACCCGGCGGCGATGGTCAATAAACGAAGACGGTGAAGGTCGTCAAAAAAGCAAAGGCATCATAGCCTCGATGGTGGTCAGCAAAACGATACCATGTTCGGGATGCAGGATCCGTCCCAAACCCTGCAGCAAATCGAGCGCTACATGTCCGAGGGCCGCTTGGAACTCTCCGAGGTGATGGCCACGCAGTTCTGTGACATGATGCTCGCCAAGAAGAAACGAGACGTGCAGGCCCAAATCTTCCTCCTGAAGGGGCTGCGGTTGATGTGCGACGTGTACCTCTTGCGCGACAAGGCGAGCCAGAGCATGGCCAGCATCAAACGAATGCACGGCGAGCGAAAGGCCCTCGTCAAACTTCTGCAAAAGCATGCACCGCAGATGCTGGAATCGATGCAGCCCGAACACGAGGACCATCTGCGCGCCGGGCGTTTGTACGCAGCGGCAGGCAAAACACGTGCAGCGACGAAGTCGTTTGCCCGATGTGAAAAATTGTCCCCTGGCCACCTCGCTGCCGCCCACACAGCCGTGGACGCCGTGCCCACCAAAGCCCACGTTGAACGGCTTCTGGACGCTGTTCATTCAGCCGGGGCGGTGATTCTCGCCAACGGACACTACCAACTTGCGCCGACAGGATCGCCGCCCGTGCTGCTCGATACGGTGCTTGCAACCCTCGACCGCGCCGCTTCCGCCGTGCATCTGCACGCCGAACGTTGCCAAAACCTACGCCAAGAATTGGAAGACCAGCGGGCCGCCATTGTCGCAGGGGAACAGGCTGCAAACGCTCGGCTGCAATCCGCTCTTGACAGTTTGCAACCGAAACACGACTACTACCAATACGGGTGATGGTAGCGAGGGATGGATTTGAACCATCGATCTCCGGGTTATGAGCCCGACGGGATATCCAGACTACCCCACCTCGCTACCCCTTGCGCCACTGTTCACCGCTTTCAAACCACCGTCGGGGACCCATCGTGAAAATGAATGGTTTCATGAGGTGGTGAGCCCTCCATTGTCCCATGCGAGTCAAGCGAGCCAAGGCGGCGTCTCTGCTCGCTGTGCTGGTGTTCGCCTCGCTGGCAGGTTGCCTCTCAAGCACCGACGACGACACCAGCGAGAGCCCCATCACAATGAACGTCCACTACGACGCCACCACCGGGACGATCGCAGAGCGGATTCAAAACGGTGCTGTGATCTCGCAAACCGGCGTTGAGCTCTCGTTTGATTTTGCGCGTGTCACCTCTCGAGCAGGAAGCATCACCACCCTCTCGCTTGACCCAGGCGATGACGAGGACGGGTCGAACGCCGTAACCGTCGACGCCAACGAACAAGCGGAGATCAGCTACACCTACATGACGCACGGATTGTTCACCGTTCTTCTCTCGGCCACCGACGAAAGCGACAACGTTGCGACCGTCGAAGTCGTGGTCCGGATTGACAAGCAAATTGACTGGACCGACACCAACACCAACAACCCCGATTTGATGGTGATTTCAACCGCCCCAGACTGCGAATGTGCGTCGCCCGAGCGCCTCGAGATCGATTCGACCATCGAGAACCCGAACGACATCATCGCCAGCCCACGCGCCGAGGTCACATGGCATCTTGAGGACCCAACCGGCGAAGAGCAAGCCTTCCACACCGAACAAATTGGCGAGGGCCAGGAAGCGTCGTGGACACACGACCAATACGCCGTGGACGCAGGTGATTGGGTGCTCAACGTGACCATCGATTCCGGAAACGAATCCCTCAACGTCCACCACGTGGTGCTCATCGCATACGAGGCGAACGAGACGGAACCCAATCCGTTGGCCCTCGAGGATGCAGAACGGCGCAAAGATTCACTTTCACAATAACGAAATCAGAAGTGAAAGTGAAATAAACGCCTCACTGAGCGATGATTCATGGATCAAGGATTGGCATATTCCCCGTGGATGGTGTGTCAGCCCTCTTTCGCCTCTTCATATAGTGAGCCACACCACCGTCTTTTTGAAGGGATGATACATGCCAACGAAATCGAAGAAAAAAGCGAGCATAGAGATTGAAAAGAATGAAGCACCTTTGGAGGAAGAGGTCGCTTTGATGACCGAAGAAGAGGAGGTCAAGGTGACCATCGAAGACCTGCCGGGTGTTGGACCCGCAACGGCCGAAAAGCTGCGAGAAGCCGGGTTTGACGAACTCTTGGGACTCGCCGTCATGTCGCCAGCCGACCTTGCTGAAGAAGCAGAACTGGGCGAGGCCGTCTCGGCCAAGATCATCGCAGCCGCCAAGAAAATGGCCAACATCGGCGGTTTCGTGTCCGGCGATGCACTGTTGGAACGTCGACGGGAAGTTCAGAAGTTGTCGTCCAAGGTCCAATCCATCGACGATTTGCTCGGAGGGGGCTTTGAAACACAAGCACTTGTCGAAGTCTACGGCGAATTCGGAAGCGGAAAGACCCAGATCGGCCATCAACTCGCCGTGAACTGCACCACACCCGAAGATCAAGGCGGTCTCGACGGGGACGTGTTTTACATCGACACCGAGGACACCTTCCGCCCCGAGCGAATCACGCAGATGGCCCGAGGCCACGGACTGGATCCGGAATACGTTCTCTCCCGCATTCACGTGGCCCGTGCATACAACTCCGCGCATCAAATGCTTCTCGCCGACGAGATCAAGCGAATGAGCAAGGGCCTCAACGTCAAGATGATCATCGTTGATTCACTGACGAGCCATTTCCGTGCTGAGTTCATCGGACGTGGTATGCTTGCCCGCCGACAACAGAAGCTCAACAGCCATCTGAAAGATCTGAAGAAACTGGCGGACGTCAACAACGCGCTCGTCCTGGTCACCAACCAGGTTCACTCGAAGCCCGATGCCATGTGGGGCGACCCAACCAAGCCCATCGGCGGACACATTTTGGCCCACGCCAGCACGTTCCGACTCTATCTTCGCAAAGCCAAGGGCGGACGACGGATCGCCCGCTTGGTTGACTCGCCCAACTTGCCCGACGGTGAGTGCGTGTACCAAGTGTGCGAGGAAGGCTTGCGCGACTGAAGCGGCTCGGTGAGCGAGGGCATCAAACCGATGTCCTGCACCGCTCTTTGGGCGGCACATTCAAATCATCGCAATGGAAAATCCGCCCATGCGCCATTTGATTGAACGAGTGCTGGAACTCTCCGACGAAGAGCAGCGTGTGGTTCACCACCAACCTGCACCCGACGTGGGGTCGGAGGAAGAGCTCAAGGCCTTGTTGGAGTCGCTTCAACCTCGCATCCGAGTGTACGGTGTGGGCGGTGCAGGCTGCAACGCCATCAACCGACTGTTCGATGAGCATTTGTTTGAGTCGTCCTATGTCACGGGGTACGCCATCAACACCGACGCACAGGCCCTTCTCCAATCACCGATACACGAAAAGATTCTGATCGGACGCACCGCTCGAGGTCGAGGTGCAGGCGGGGACCCTACCAAGGGAGAAGCGGCTGCGTTGGAGTCCGAACGGGTCCTGCGTCGCATCACCAACGACACCCAACTCGCCATCATCACAGCGGGCATGGGTGGTGGCTCAGGCACCGGTGCTGCGGGCCATGTGGCCCGTCTTGCGAAGGCGCAGGGCGCCATGACCATCGCCGTCGTCACCTACCCGTTCAAGTCAGAAGGCGCCCTGCGAAAACAAACCGCTGAGTGGGGTCTTGAGCGATTGCGAGAATACTGCGACACCATTCTCGTCATTCCCAACGAGCGGCTTCTGGAAATCGAAGGTGTCAAGGATCTACCAATTGCCAGCGCATTTCGCGTGGGCGACGAACTCTTGGTTCGGTCAATAACGGGTGTCACCGAACTCCTCACCACAGACGGCATGGTCAATCTTGACTTTGAGGACCTCAAGGCCATCGTCAACTCCGGTGGCGGCGTAGCAATGATCGGTCTTGGCAGTGCGAAAGGGCCAGGTCGTGCTGAAGCGGCGACCATGGAGGCTTTGCACTCTCCACTTCTCGATTTGGACATGAGTGACGCCCGAGGCGCTTTGATCAACGTCGTCGGCGGCTCAAGTCTCACGCTGGGTGAAGCCGAACGGTGTTCTCAGTTGATCAAGGAACAAATTTCACCCAACGCGAAAATCATTTGGGGAGCTGCTGTCAAAGAAGAGCTGCAGGATGAACTTCGGGTCATGTTGGTGCTGACCGGGGTAAAGAGCGACCAGATTCACGGATCGAGCGAGAACCGCCAGTTGCGCGCCCTCCGAAACCGGCAGATCGAATTCGTCAACTGATCAGGGCCGGGCCACCGCCCAGACCAGACCGCCGATAAGGACCAAGCCAATCACCAACAGCACCCGGTCCGATGCGCTTACCCCGTCGATGCCCTCGTCGGGAATGAGGGGACCCAGGTAGGCTTCCCCCGGGACCACGAGCTCAAGTGTTGTCCAAGCGTCACCGGTCGGAGCGTTGTTTCCGTTGACGGCGTTACCGTGCACAACGAACGTGGCGGCCGTGTCGTTGACCTCTGGCGTACGCCATTCAAAGACCCACGAGCGATGGTTCGACCCGTTGGTGGTTTGGGTCCATCCTCCGTCGCGCGATTGAACCGTTGTGCTGTCACCAACGTCGATGGTGCCTTCGTCCACAAGAAGTCGAAACCCGCCCTGAGACCCGTTTTCCACGGCCGCAACGGGGCTGACAACGGTCAGCGTAAGTTGGTACGTGGAGTTCGAGGCGAAGACCTCAGGAAGGCCCGCCAGCTCAACGACCGTCCCCTCCTCGGGCGTATGACACAAACACCCTTCGTTGGCTTCTGCGCCCAAACCGTTGGGCGATGCAACGGCCAAGTTGCTGATCGCTAAGGCGAGGAGAAGCACGCCCGTGGCCACAACGCGACGACGGGCCATGTTCGTTGGACAGGACGGGGTGGTAAGAGGCTTGCTTTTTGGAAGCGACCATGATGCAGGAAGCCCCAAGAGAAACCATGCATTAAGTATGAAAAGAACAGAAATCACTGCATGATAGGGAATTTTGACCTCCCCGAGGCCGTTGATGACGACATGGACATCTACGACGCGCTGGGCTTGAACACACCCACCGGTCCAGCACCAACTTCTGCCCCGTTGTACGATCCGCTCGCTGCGTTCATGGACGACGATGAAGAGTCGATTGAGGAAGGCGTGTTTGTACAGACCAGCGCTGTGTCCGATGAACATGTGGAATCTCTTCTCGCCACGTTGGCGCGAGACCTTCTGGACCATGAACGACTCAGCGCCTCACTCTCCGGAGGGCGAGTCGACATGGAAAGCCTGCGAATCGAGCGGGACCGAGACGCGTATCACTTGTCGCTGATCGTTGACATGGGCGGAGAGCAAATCAAACCGTTTGCTACCGTTCTTGCCGTCAAGGACACGTGGCAGCCCATGACGGCACCCAAGAGTCTCCATGCTCAATGGAAACCCGTGTACGATTCACTCTGTCAGGCGCTCACCGAGGCACTGACCCGTCAAGGGCGACCCTCAACCCTCTGAAGGTGGTTGAACCTCAACCCGCCAGTCGATGGTGATGGTCGGGTCGAGTGAATTGGATACGCTGCAGTACTTTTCGTGGCTCTTTGCGACAACACGCTCCACGAGTTTTTTCGGCACATCACCCTTGACGTGATAGACCATCGTCATGGAGGTGAAACGACGTGGAGATTCCTCTGCCCGAACGGAATCCATCTCCACCCAAGCAGCGGTGAAGGCGCGGTTCTTCAGCCCAACGACCACGTCCACCAGCGAACATGCGCCCACCATTTGGAGCGTGAGTTGCATGGGTGATGGCCCGGATTCCCAATCCATTGAGATTCGCTGTCCTGCGGCATTGATGCCGTCCATGGTCGTGCCGCCGGTCCACTCCACGCGCCCCTGCATGGACAGGCCAAGGGCGGTTGATTCTTGAAGGAGAGGTCTGTCGGTGAAGCGAGAGACATGACAGGTGCACCGGTAACCATGAACAACGGAACCCTCAGCGTTCCCAACAACCCCATCATCCACTACATCGAAGGAGACGGCATCGGTGTCGACATCACGCCGGTCATGATCCGTGTTGTTGATGCAGCGGTGCACAAGGCCTACGGCGGAGAAAAGGGCATCGTGTGGTCCGAGGTGCTGGCGGGCGAGAAAGCCTTCAACGCCACCGGAGAATGGTTGCCTCAAGACACGCTTGACGCCATGAAATCCGGCCTCGTCTCGATCAAAGGGCCGCTCACCACCCCTGTCGGCGGTGGCATCCGCTCTCTGAACGTCGCCCTGCGACAGAAGCTTGACCTCTACGCTTGTGTCCGCCCCGTTCGATGGTACGATGGAACACCTTCTCCCGTTCGAGCTCCTCAAGACGTGGACATGATCATTTTCCGTGAGAACAGCGAAGACGTGTACGCTGGCATCGAATGGGAGGCCGAAAGCGACGGTGCAAAGCGCGTCATTGATTTCCTCCAAAACGAAATGGGCGTTGACAAGATTCGCTTCCCCAACACCTCGGGCATCGGCATCAAACCCGTGTCAAAAGAAGGAACGGCTCGAATCGTTCGGGCAGCCATCCACTACGCGATCGACAACGACCAGCCCAGTGTGACCCTTGTCCACAAAGGCAACATCATGAAGTTCACCGAGGGTGGCTTCCGAGATTGGGGCTACACCCTCGCCAAGGAAGAGTTCGGTGCATCCGAACTTGACGGAGGTCCGTGGTGCACCCTGACCAACCCCACAACGGGAAACACCATCCTCATCAAGGACGTCATCGCTGACGCCATGCTTCAGCAAATCATCACTCGCCCCGCAGAATACAGCGTGTTGACCACCATGAACCTGAACGGGGACTACATCTCCGACGCCTTGGCCGCACAAGTCGGCGGCATCGGCATTGCTCCAGGTGCAAACATCAACTACGACACGGGGATTTCCATCTTTGAAGCCACCCACGGCACCGCACCAAAATACGCGGGTCAGGACAAGGTGAACCCCGGTTCCCTCATCCTGTCCGCTGAGATGATGCTCCGCCACATGGGTTGGAAGGAAGCGGCCGACCTCATCGTCAAAGGCATGGAGGGCGCCATCTCGAACAAGACGGTTACCTACGACTTTGAGCGATTGATGGACGACGCCACGCTGCTGTCGTGCAGTGCGTTCGGCGAAGCCATGATTCAACACATGTGAGCCCCCAACGGAGGGGCTGATGGCGGCGCAGACAAAGCGTCACACATTTTTATAATCGGTTCAAGGATTATTCTTGCATGGACACCAAGACCATCGCACTCAGTCTGCTCGTTGCCGTCATCATGGGCAGCTCAGGTGCCGTTGTGTACACGCTGAACACCACCACCGTTGACACCGAAGAAGAGAAAATTGACACAAATCAAGAGGTCAAGGTGGACAACTACCCGCCCAAACTGATGATCGACGAAGAAATCACGATGACATGGGATGGAACTGCGACCACCATCGAGGGCTACGTCTACGACGAAAACCTGGCAACCTCCTGGGTAACCCTGTCGGTCTTGAACGAAAACTTCGCCGTGATTGAATCGATGAACTTGAGCATCCTCCCCTCCGGAAAATGGTCCGCTGAAACAAGCATCACCGGACCAGGTTCGTTTGTGCTCGCCATCGCTGCCTACGATGCAGAAGGTCTCGAAAGCGAAGGAAGCCCCGTTATGCTCATCATCAGCCCCCCTGAGGAGAGCGATGTCAGCCTCACCTTTGGGTGGACCCCCCCGGTTGAGAACGAAACGTTGGGCATCGTTGAAGGTGCGGTTCTCCATGAATTCCCTGAAACCTGTTCGGTTGAGTATCGCCCAAGCAATCAAAACTCTGCTACGTTCATCGCCGGAAATCTGTCCGTGGCCGACGGCACCTACACCCTTTCTTTCGACACCGAAGAGCACAGCACAAAGGGCGTCCTGGTGGCCAAATGCGGCATGTTTGACGAGTCCGAGCAGAGCATCTCGGTCAACCTGCCCATGCCGCCTGAGCCCGTTGGCGACGAGGATCAGGACGGGGTGCTTGACGACGTCGATGCTTGCCCCGACACCCCTGCTGGCGAACCGGTGTACTCGAACGGGTGTTCGGATTCCGAAACCGACGACGACGGCGATGGTGTGGTCAACTCAAACGACCAGTGCCCGAACACCTCAACCGGTGCATCGGTGGACGTTGAAGGGTGCGCCGATGCTCAGAAAGACACCGATGCGGATGGGCTCACCGACGACGTTGATGCGTGTCCAGGCACGCCCGCTGGAGAGCAGGTCGACACCTTTGGATGTTCAGAATCGCAAAAGGACGATGACAACGATGGAGTCAGCAACGACGTTGACACCTGCCCGAACACCCCCAGCGGCGAGACCGTGAATGAGGTGGGGTGCTCCGACAGCCAAATCGGTCCACAAGGACCGTTGAAGATCCTCGCCCTCCACGGCGGCGGACAAACGGCCAACGGCTTTCGAAGCATGCAAGGCATGCAGGACCTCATGGCAAGCTTGAGCGATTACGAATTCTTCTTTGCCAGTACACCAGAGAGCAACAACGTCTGGATTCGAGACCCACCTGGAGGAAAAGGTCAGCCCACGACCGACCGAGACTGGGCCGACGCCTCGATCTCCTATCTCGACCAAATCGTTGAGCAAGAAGGTCCTTTCCACGCCATATTGGGCTATTCCCAAGGCGCTGCGATGATTCCGGTTTACCTCGCCAACTCCGACAACACGTTCGAGAAGGTGCTGATGTACAACGGCTACTTGCCGACCACGCACGAAGGCTTGATCGACACCATCAACGAAGCCGCACCCTTCTCTGCACCGGCCATGGTGTTCTCGGGTGAAAACGACAACAATTTCAAAGACATGGCGCCGGCGCTGGCCCAGAAATTCTCAGATTGTGCACAGGTGCACAGCCCGTCTGCAGCGCACCACCCACCCTACCAAAGCGATTCAAAGTACAATCAAATATTGAACTGGATCACCAGTGAGTGAACGACCGCTCCACGTGGAGAGTGATTCACGCGGACGGACTTTGGAGCCAGGGTTTGAGCGACCGGTGATTTTTGGCGACGCTGAACCCAAACCGCTCTTCTATTGCTCGGTCGACCAGAGTGAAATCTCCGTCCATCGTCGCCACGATCACAGCTCCAATGCTGGGCAAGGGGAGCGATGCGAGATGGGTTGCCAGACGGTATATGTCGAGATCTGTACGTTCGGGGTAAATCGCTCGACCCTTCAGCTCGGTTCGATACGTCGTCCCGCGATACCCTTTCAACTCAGTCAGTTCTTCAAACACATCGCTGTGGCGCACCAGGAATCGATTCAATTCCTCCGAATCGTCGGGGACGCCTTCCACCATGTCGCTGCTTGTTGTCCACGTGTTGAATTCGAGAAGCACCTCGTTCACCAGATCCATAACGACCGATTCGGTGAGGGTTTCCTCGAGCTTTTCGGCGTTGACCATGGCGCTCTTGAACCGTGGCATCAACCGCTGATCCTTGGCGAATTGCTTCAGTTCACCACGGACATCGTCGGGAATCATCATGACCAGGCGCTTGGCTCGAGCATGGTGAAGAAGGATTCGATGAAATTGGTTTGAACCGATGATGTTCACGTTGGTGTCGAAGACCAGATCCATTCGCTGATACATTTTCTCAACAAGGGCGTCGACCAAGACGTTCGTGTCCACGATCACCAGTGGAGTGAGCGAAAGGTTGTGGAGGAATCGGCGTTTTGAAGTGGGGATTTCGTCCTTGTACTGCGAGAACAA
>VMHT01166923.1_pt1 | contig 22467 bp, 24 predicted proteins | sample 4693611 | NCBI WGS metagenome assembly VMHT01 (sample SAMN12280063, study PRJNA550983) | marine metagenome | isolation source: seawater sampled from same location over 5 years 0.02-0.2 micron viral filtrate | place: USA: collected off the coast of southern California halfway between the port... ...
GAAGATAGACCTAAAGACGTTAAATTTGAATCTAAAAGAAGCCCTTGGTGCGAACAATTTGAAGATAAATACGACCATAAAATTACAGAGACAGATTGGATTGATAAAAATTTATTAAGAACAAAAGGACAAGAATTAATAAAAAATAAAGGTATGAAAGCATATCAAACATCAGGAAGCAGACCTAAACAAAATCCTTATTCGTGGGGATATGCGAGATTATGTTCTGTTTTGATGGATGGACCATCAAGAAAAATAGATAAAAAAGAATTTAATAAATATAGAGTCTATAATTATAAATTAGATAAAGTTGAAGAAATCAATGGAAAAAAGAGATTTAGAGCAATTTTTAGTGATGATACTAAAGTTAATTTTGGATTAACAAATCCTAAATTTGGGACTTTTATAGACCATAAAGATAAAAAAAGAAAAGAAAATTATAATAAAAGACACGAGAAAGATTTAGAAACAGATGATCCTAAAAGGGCTGGTTATTTAAGTATGTTTATATTATGGAATAAAGAAACTTTAAAAGCATCTATAAAAGATTATAATAGAAGATTAAAAGATAATGATTGGAGTATTCCTAAATAATTATGTATATTTATATTATAAATGTTTATTTTTTATTATGTTTATTTTTCAATATTGAAAATACATATAATAACAAATTATAGATTTATCTAATCAAAACTTACAACTAAAGAAAATACTCTTTTTTCTTGTTGAATAATAGGTTTTTCAGATTTATTCTTTTTTTTTGATTTTTTTTTTTTATTTTTTTTATCTATAGATTTATTTTTTTCATAGTAAGATTTATAATATTTAGTAATCCATTCTTTATTTTTTTGATAATATTCTTTTTGATATTGTAATTTATAATCTCTGTGTTCGTAATAATATGAAAGTTGGGGATACATATGAAATATAATTAATATATAAATTAATATAGAAAATAAATATATATATATTAATTATATACATAATGAATCTTTTAGTATTGAACTTATATAATTCTTTTTTGAAAATGTCTATAAAGGTTTTTAGAACACCTGAAAAAACATATATTTATTCAAAACAATTAACACCAGTAAGAAATCAATATATAGATACAGAACACAAATATTTAGATGAAATAAAAGGCGATATATTAGGTGAAATAATAAATGGTTATGTAATAACACAGAATATTTTAGGTATTGATTTTATTGATGAAATATTGGATCCAATTAATAAAGCGATTAAAGAAAATAAATTATTAGAAAATGAAAAAAAAGGAACAGAAGAAACAAAAAGTATAGAAATATAATTTTTTAGTCCTCATAAATTACTTAAAAATATAGGTATATAAATTTGAGTAATTCGTGAGTCTAAAATGCCTACTCAAAATTTTAAAAATTATATATAATAAAATTAAAATTTTAAGTAAGTAAAAAAATCATTAATAATAAAATTTATGGTTGAATATATTCTAAAAAGTTCTTTCTAAATTTAGTTTCTTTTGGTGCTTCAACATCTATTAGTAAAACATTAAATTTTTCTTTTGTGGCGTATTCATACATATCCATTAGTTCTTTTTTTGATACACCTAATTCAAATTCACTTAAAATTAGATTCAAATCTCTTTTTCCTGATAATTTTAAAATCACGAAATAATTACAATTTGTTCTAATAACTTTAGGAATTTTAAAAAAACTTTGTGATAAATAACATACAGAAACTCCTTTTTTACGACCTCTAATATAAAATTCATTCATTTTTTTTTGGTCTTTTTCTAATACTAAATCATCAAAAATGACGATATGTTGTTCTTCTTTATTGAATTTATCTAAAGATGGTATATTTTCAATACCTTCTAATATTTTAACTGTTTTTTTTGTTTTATCTTCTAACCATTCATATAAGGGTTCTTGTTTATTTTTAGTTATTATTGTAATTGTATTAAATGTGCCTTTACCTGCTGAAAATTTTTGAAGCATATTCAAAATAAAATTAGTTTTTCCTGAACCTGAAGGAGCAACTACAACCATCCTAAAAGGAAGCACAGATAGATTATGAAGATGTAAATTAGGGTTATCTTGTTTAATTAAATATTTAGACATTCCTGATTTTTTATAAAAATTTTCTATTGTCATTATGTTATATAATTTAAATTATATTTTTTTTGTTATAATAAAAATATAAACTATTAATATATAAATTATTTATGAGTAAAAAAAGAATTACTTTTAATGATGATGTTATTAAACCACTTCCAGCACCTAAACATAAATCTAAAAAAGAAATAGAAGGTGGTCTCGCATTTTTATTTGGATCTAAAACTGACAAAAATATTAAAAAATTTGGAAAAGAAAAAATCAAAAAAATAGAAATTTTCAGAAAACCATTAGATAATAAATTGGTTGAAGTATTAAATAAATTAACAAACGATAAAGTAGATGCTTTCTTAAAAAAACAACCTTACGATAAATTTTTTCATTTAGGTATTTTAATAAATGATAAATATGCTTTTGATAAACAAGAATCCTATACATTTGTAAAAGTTAATAAAAATTCATTTTTGAAAAAGGCAGAAACATCACCAGTTCAATTTAATAAAGATATAACTATTAATGAATTTGTTGATATGACAAAAAGACGAATGGGAGATGCAAAATTTAAAGGATATCATCCATTAAAAAATAACTGTCAAGATTTCGTATTGAATGCTTTAGATTCTATAGATGCAACTTATGATAAAAAATTTGTTAAACAAGATGTAGTAGAATTATCTAAAAAAATACCAGCGTGGAAACAAAAAATAAGTGAATTTGTTGTAGGGTTAGCGAGAGGTGTTAAAAAAATAACAGGACAAGGTTCTAAAAAAAATCAGGAATGGATAAAACATTTAGCAAAAACAAAAAAAGAAAATTCATCATTAACACATAATGAAGCAGTAATGAAAGCAAGTAAAACATACAATAAGAAAGAAACAGAAGAACCTAAAAAAGAGAAAGAAGAAAAATCTAACAAAAAAAGTGAAAAAACAATGATTCAAACAACAACAGAAAAAACAACTGATAAAATAGATGGAAGAACTGTAAAAATATTAACAAAAACAGAAACAATCAAAAAAAAATATAATCTTTTATTATATAAAAAAATGATTATTGGAAGAAGTGTTAATATAAAAAAAAGAACAAAAAAACCTCTTTTATTAGAATTATTTAAAGGAACAGGTTCAGTTGGTAAAGTAGCAAAAAAACTCGATTTTGATGTTGTTTCTTTAGATAATGAAGCAATATTTAAACCAGATATAATAACTGACATTTTAGATTGGAATTATAAAGATGTTGATTTTATACCAGATATGATTTGGGCGAGTCCTCCTTGTAATACTTTCTCTCCTTTAGCATATCCTTTAAAAGAAAGAGATATACAAACAGCAGAACCTAAAAGTGAAAGGGCTAAATTAGGCACAAAAATTTTATATAAAACAATTGAAATAATAAAATATTTTTTTAAGAAAAATCCTAATTTATTATGGGTTATTGAAAATCCAAGAGGTATGATGAGAAAAGATAAAAAAATGAAAAATCTTTATAGAGAAACAACTTTATACTGTTTATATGGAGACCAAAAAAGAAAACCCACAGATTTTTTTAGTAATTTTCAAATGAATCTTATTGAAGATAAAAAAAATTGTCCTAATAAAGTTAAAGGAGTCGTTGAATTGAAATTGTGCGATAGGTATAGTATTCCTTCAAAATTATTAAAAATTATTTTAGAAAGTGGTTTAGAAATTATGAAAAAAAAATTATAAATTTATGAAAAATATAAAATATAATTTAAAGTTATATATAAAAATTATGCCCCCTAAAAAAATGAATAGTTGGATGGAACATTTATCAAAGTGTAGAAAAGAGAACCCAGGATTATCTTTAAAAGAATGTATGAAAAAAGCAAAAGAAACTTATAAAAAAAATTAAATTAATTACTCAAAATTTTAAAAATTATATATAATAAAAATTAAAATTTTAAGTAAGTAAAAAATACTAAAAAATATTATATAAATTAATATATATATAATATGGAAAATAAATACATTAATTCAGATTTCAAAATAAACAAAATTCATAATATTTCTTATGTAAATCGTCAAGACCCTATGAATAAATACCTTCCTTTTGGTAAATATCAATTAGATTTAAAACAATTAAAAGGTGGAAAATTACAATTTAGAAGTAAAAAGGGGTTTTCAATAAAAGGTTTAGAAAATCGTAGATTGTCATCTCCTATGAAAAAAATTATAGATGATTTTATTTCAGGTGAATCAGTAAATCCTAAAGATGTTGATAATTTAAAAGATGATGAAAAAGATTATCTCGCACAAATGGCTGAAAAAGTTGGTATAAATGATAGATTAAAAATACCATCCCCCACTTTATCAAAAATTCAAAGTGATATTAATAAATTTAACGTTATGCGTGGTATGATTATGGCTGGAAATGATAACGAAAATATGATAAAAGAATTTAAAGTTTTATTATTGAAATTATCACAAACAGGTCATATATCAAAATCAGAGGCTAACGAAATTTTCACCATTCTATTACAGTTAGGATACTAAAATAATTCTTCTATTAATTCATCTATATTATCTCTTTTTTTAATTAAATTCTTTATTTTTTCTTCTTTTATAATACTTTCTAATTTCATCGACTGCTTTATAGCAACGCATAACATAGAAACACATAACGATATTAAAATTAAAACAAATTCTATAGAAGATTCAACATTTTGTAAGTTATAACAAGTGATAACCATAGACATAGAATTACTTATCAAAAGTAAGAAATTCAAAACACAATTTAAACATTCATAATCAATATTTTTTATACACATCATATAATATAAAATAGATAACAAAATAAAAATATAAATTTTTTTTATAATTTATAAAATATCTAATAATATTATATATAAAATATGAGAGTTATACGATTACAATTAAGTCCAGCACAAAAAGCAAAATTACGAAAAGGTGTCGCAATTAGACTCGCTAAAAAAAATAGATCAATGGAAGGTAAGGGAATAGTTTTATTAGTTCACCCACATAAATATAATGTAATTACAAAAGCATTTGATTCAGGTAGAGGAAAACAATTTGAATTAGATGAAGAAGAGATGCAAGTTAATAAAAATCCAGATATGGTTGATGACGATGAAGTAAAAGCAGAAATGAGTGGTTCAGGATTATTTGGTGATATTAAAAAAGGATTTAAAAAAGCAGGTAAGGCTATCAAAAAAGCACCTAAATTTTATAAAGAAAATATCAAAGATACAAAAGCAGGAGAAATGATTAGAAAGGGTGTCAAAACAGGATCTAAAATGGGTATTCAAGCAGGTATTACAGCATTAGCAGGAACGCCAGCAGCGCCATTGATCCCAGCATTAACTGCTGTGAATGCTAAATATGGAGATAAGGGTATAAATATGGCTGTTAAAGCAATAGGTTTAGGATTAATGGCTGGAGGTTCGATAGGTGAAGCAATGGACGCGTTAGATGATGTTGAAGAAATGTTAGGTTCAGGATTAAGAGCAGGAGGAGATGGATTAAGAGCAGGTGGTAGAATTGGAAGAAAAGAAATGATAAAAGAAAGAATTAAAGAAAAAATAGGAGATTTTAAACCACCTATGAGAACGCTTCCAGTTAAAAGAGGTCCAGTAAGAGGTAAAATTAGAGGAAGAGTAGGAAGAGGTTTATCTTTGGGTGGAGGTCAAGAAATTGTAGGTTTAGATGCCCCTCCAGCCACTTCATATGTTCCTCCAGCACACCATCTTCAAAAAGTTTCTATGTTAAGTGGAGTTAGTAGATAAATTTTATATGCTTAAATTTATATGAATAATCTCCCTATAGAATTAGTATATAATATATATCAATATCTTGTAGGAAAATGTGATATGTGTAATCAAACATTTTATACTTCTCATATGATAAAAGTTTGTTTTTCATCAAGATATTTTTTCAATGAAGAAAAAGATAGACAAATCTTTAGATGTGTTAGATGTTATATCAATAATAAAAAAAATACTTATTTTATCGTGTTTGTTTTATTATGTTTATTCAGTTCATAATATTTGAAATGTTCTATATCTTTTTTAGGTAATAAAATACATTTTGAATAAGTATTACAAAAATTAAGTTTTCTTTTTATTTCTGTATATTTATTTTTTTTTTTTTCAAGAAAATCTAATATATCTTTTCTTTTATATACATTATATTCATTTATATTTTCAAATGCTATTAAATCTAAATCCTCTGAAAAAATCCATCCTTTATATCCATAATCATTAATAAATTCAATATAATATAAATCATTGTTATATTCACCTAAAACTTTTTTAATACTTTTAACATCAACAGTTTTCATATTTTTTTTTAATTTAACATAAAAATCAATATGTTTATATTTATCTTCTTTTAATGTTGAATTTTTAATTTCTTTATTATTTTTAATACATAAAGTCTTAAATTCATTTTCTGCTCTATCTCCATTGATTTTATTTTTTTTAAAATTATAAACCATTTATTAATATATATATATATAAGAAAAAAAAAATAAAAAAAACTATATATTTTTAAAAATTAATATATAAACTAAATTATATAATAAAAATAAATGATTTCTCAAGTTTCTATAAGTGATTTAATTAAGGAAAAAAGACCTAATTTAAATGAAAAAAGTATAAAAACATACACATCTATTTTGAAATCAATTTCAAAAGATTTAAAATTTAATGATTTAAAAGATTTCAAAAAAACAAAAGAAATTTTAGAATATTTAAAAGATATGCCTGGTTCAGTTAGAAAAACACGATTAAGTGCTCTATTAGTAATAACTGGAGATAATAAATTTAAAGAACAAATGTTAAAAGATATTAACAATTATAATAAAGATAAAAAAAATGGTAATAAAAACGAAAAAGAAACTGAAGCGTGGATGACAAAAGAAGAGATTAAAAAAATCTTTAATAATATGAAAAAAAGGGCTTCTGTTAATTATAAAAAAGGTGATCTAAAAATGAAAGAATTACAAGAAATTCAAGATTTCGTAATGTTAGCATTATTTACATTAATTCCACCAAGAAGAGCATTAGATTTTACAGAAATGAAAATAAAAAATATTGATACAGAAAAAGATAATTTTATAAAAAATAAAACAATGATTTTCAATATTTATAAAACATCAAAAACGAAAGGTCAAGACAAAATAGATATTCCTAAAGAATTGAAATTAATTTTAAATAAATGGTTAAGAGTTAATCCAACTGAATACTTATTATTTGATTCTAAAGGAAATAAATTATCATCTGTTAAAGTTAATCAAAGATTTCATAAAATTATGAAAAAACCTAAATTTTCTGTAAATATGTTTAGAAAAGTATTTTTAACTGATAAATATAAAGATACAGTTAAAAAAATGAAAAATTTAGAAGAAGATTTAGAAGATATGGGTTCATCCACCAAACAACTCCAGCATTATGTTAAATTAGATTAATTACTCAAAATTTTAATTTTATTATATATAATTTTTAAAATTTTAAGTAAATAAATTATTTTTTTTCTTTTTCGATTTCATCATAATAAATTTTAAAAAAATTATCATATTCTATTTTTAATCTATTATATTCATTAACTAATATTTCGTTATTATGACGAAGTTCGTGTATTGCTGTATGTAATTCTATTATTTTATCAATCACCTTATCATATTTTTTAGATAATACTTTAAATCTCAATTTCAATATATCTTTTTCGTCATCATCGTTCAATGAAAAACAACAAGGCATTTTTATAAAGTTAGTTGAGATATTATTTTTATATTTAAGAGATTCCTAACAATTCTTCTATAGTATTCAAACGATTTTTTATGTTATCATTCTCTATTTTAAGATTATTATTTTCTTTTATTAAATTTTGTATTACAGATATCATAGGTGATATCAATTCAGTATATCTTAAACCATAAGAATCCATTTCTTCATCGTGTATATATAATCCCCAATCAAAAGGCATCTCCTCTTTTACTTCTTGACTGATTAAACCACAATGATACCTAACTTTTTCATTGTATATATATTTTACTGGATTTAATTTTGAAATAAAATCTGTCATTTCTGTTTCATCTAAAGTTTCAATAGAATGTTTTTCTTTTTCGTCACTTGTATTAATAGTCCCATTGGTGGCATAGACGTCATCCCATCGTCTGCTTGAACTCCCTAAATCATAAGTATTATTAACTATGGGCTTAGCGTGTCCTGAATTTATATGTGATCTAAAATAAGCCTGATTATTACTACAAAAATATATCGCTACATTAGGATCGTCTCCTCCCCCTGCGTTATATGCAATACCCACGCCTGCTGCAGTTGAAGATGACTCATTGACAACCCCTATAAAACAATCTCGTTCTTCAGTATCTAAAAATATCGATTTTTTAAAACCACTGACATTTGTTCTTCCATTATCAATTAAACCCCAATCTATAGTTGTATCATCTGTATTATAACTAATAATTAATTGTCCTGTTGATTCAGTATTAGAACCATTCGCAGTCAATCCTGCAGTTTTATCTTCAACTGCTTGAACTTCTGTTTGTAATGTTAATATACTTGAAGCATAAAAAGTTAAAAGAGAATCCACATCACTATTATTAGGAAGATCAAATTGACAATTAACATCTAAAAAATTACCTGCGATCGTTGTTATTGTTGAAGTTGCTGAAATGTGTTGGGTGTTTGTATTTAATGTATTTAAAACAGTATTAACATTATGAGAACTTGTAATAATATTACTAAAATAAGATGTTGAAAAAATATTACCTGAAGCACCAATAGAAAATGTATTAGTTGTTTGTGGAAGTATATTAATATTGAATGTTATATTCACATCATCACACGATAAACTTGTATGAGTTCCTACTGAATCTTCAAAAGTAAATTTAATAGGTTTTACTGTTCCAGCAGAAAAACTATGTAAATCTAAAAAATCTCCAATTGTTCCTAAATATCCATTAAATACATTATGAGCGTATAATGTTAAATAAGAACCTAACGAAGCATTATTATTATCTTTATCTCCATTTAAAACAAAATAAACAGATTCATTATTTTCGTGAAAAATAGTTTGATTACTAAAAGTCATTTCGTTTCCTGACACTGAAATATATTGAGTTTTTGTTTCTAAATTTGTTATATCTGTATCGATTGAAGTATGATTTGATGTTGTAATATCATTTATAAATCCTGATGCGAATGCTTTTGTTGATGTCCCTATATCTTTACTATTGTTAGTTTGTGGTATAATGTCTTGACAAGTAAAACTTGCATTACATACAACATTATCACCTATTTTGAATTTTGTAATAGTATCATCTATAAAAAACACGAAATTACTGCTATTAGTTGCTTCTGTTGATGAATAAGCACTTTTAAATTCTAACGAGTTATTATTAAAACCCATACTGAATTTATCACTTGTTCCATCTTGAGAAAATTTAATAAAACAATTATCATTATCATCATTATCATCTTGGTCGCTTCTTAATCTTAAAACACAGTCACCTGTATTACCTGCTGTTATTTCAAATAGATTTGTGGCTAAAAAATAATCTCCACTGACATTTGATAAATCATTAGTTCTCTGATCTAATCCTACTATTGCTGTAAAATTTGTATTTATTGAATTTGTATTAGTTGTTATATTTGTAGAATTTGTAGATATAGAAGAAGTATTATTAGATATGTTTGTAGAATTTGTAGATATATTATTTGTATTAGTTGTTATATTTGTAGAATTTGTATTTATTGAATTTGTATTATTTGTTATTGCTGTGCTATTTGTTGCTATTCCACCTAAAGTTGAATTTAAATCTGAAAAACTTGATGTTGAAATATTATTAATATATCCTTGATTCCAAAATTTAGTAGCAGAACCTAATGTATTTGTTGAACTAACTTTAGGTATTATATTTGTATTAAAAATAGAATCTGTTTTATTTATTTCTAATTGCGTGTATGTAATACTTCCATTTTCTATTAATTTAAAATAAAATGGTTTAATTGAAGAAGTTGAATGAGATAATATAGTGATATCACTCCCTAACGTTCTAATTTCACCTTGATATTGTTGAAACGTATAAAATTGTAAATGTGCCCCTTCAATTCCTGAATCATTGTTTTCATCACCTTTAATGATAATATAAGCATCGTAATCACTTACTACCTCTAATTGAGCGCTTGAAAAACTTGATTTAGTGGATGATCCTGACCCTGATGTTGATAAATATTGAGTTTTCGTTTGTAAATTTGTTATTGCTGTGCTATTTGTATTTATTGAATTTGTATTATTTGTTATTGCTGTGTTATTTGTATTTATTGAATTTGTATTATTTGTTATTGCTGTGTTATTTGTATTTATTGAATTTATATTATTTGTTATTGCTGTATCTATACTTGCATGATTTTGTGTATTTACATCTTCACTATATACTTTATTGAAAAATTTAGAACTGGTCCCTATATCATATAAACCATTCAAACCTGGAATTATAGGCTGATATGTTATCACATTAGTATCAGTAATTTGAAACTGTAATGATGAAATAACACCATCTTCAAATCTAAACTGAATATCTGGATAATTACCTAAATTATTTTCACGACTATTTATAATTATTCCATCTGTAGATGAATACATACCACCTTTATAAAGTCCTGCGTTGAAAAATTTTAGAAAAGCATCATTAGAGAGAGAGTTTCCTGATTTAATATTTAAAATCGCATCTAAAGTATTACTTACAGTTGTTTCATCTGTGGCTATTAATTTTCCTGAAAATGTTGATGTATCTGTGCCTGAATCATAAGTAAGATCACTTGTTTTTGTTTGTAAAGTTGTTATTGCTGTTGAATTATTAGATATATTTGACGTATTTGTATCAATTTGAGTTAATTTTGTTCCAACATCCTCACCTTCTAATGTTAAAGTGTTTGTTATACTAATAGAGGGAGCACTTAACGAACCTGTCATAATAGAACCTGATTTTTTAACATATCGAGCATCTGCTTCACCTAAAGAAATACCTGTATCATCTCCATTTGGAAAAACAACTGGATTGAATTTATCTAAATCTTGAGTTGGTGGTAAATAACTTGACATTTTTATTATATATAATATAAATTATATATATTTTTTAAAAAATATAATCGTTTTTTCTATTATATATATTTATATAATTAATTTGTATAATTAATATTATTGTATAATTAATATATTCTATAAATTAAAAATTTTTAATTTATTAACTTACTTAATTATATATAAAATATATGTATAATTAAGGTTTTCAATTAATTATACTAATATTTTGCATCTTCATTTTAATATATTGTTATATTATATGAAATGTCGCCAGTGTAAAAAAAAAATTAATATAACTAATTCGTTTCATTGTAAATGTTCTAATTATGAATTTTGTTTTAAATGTCGTTTTAATCATAATTGTTCTATAGATTATATAGAAGAAAATAAAAAAATAATAGAATTGAAAAATCCTAAAATCGAATTTAAGAAAATAGATAAAATATAATTTACTTACTTAAAATTTTAATTTTATTATATATAATTTTTAAAATTTTGAGTAATTAATTATTTTGTTCTTTTAATTTTTTTAATTCTTTCATTTTATTTTTTCTATCTTTTTTTTTTTGAATTCTAAAATCAATTAATTCTTTGAAATTATTAAATTCATCGTTATTTAATTGATAAACTCTATCTCTTTTTTTATTTATAGATACTTGTTTAGAATTAGTTATTTTATCTGTAAATATATTTTTATACAATTTATTTAATACTTTATTTTGGTTATCAATTGTATCAAACTTAAATTTTTCGTTATAATATTTTTTTTCAAAAATCATTTTATATTCATATTCAAACTGGTTTATTTGTTCTTGATTTAATAATTTAGTTGATTGTAAATCATATCTATCTTCACATCCAGCCATATTTTTAAATTTTAATAATAATCTCAATTTTTGATTATTATTTGATACTTTACCTAATATAAATTCATTTTGATTATTTAATCTTTCTAATAAATCTTCGTCATTTAAATTATCATAGAAATAATGTTTGATATTCAAATATTCTTGAACGAAATTATATCTTGAAATAATATCAATTTTTTCAGAGACTATTTTATCTTCTGTATCTAAACCTATGATATCTAAAATCTTTTTATTTTTTTCTTTTTTGAAAAACTCTTTAGGTTCAAGAACTTCTTTAGATACTATACATTTTGTCTTATCTCTTTTAAATCTATAAGTTTTCAAAATGAAACCTCTTTGATCTAACAATTTAATAAAATGACAAAATTTATTAGTATCATAACATATATTTTCATATTCAAATTTAGAAAATAATTTTATATAATCTCTTTCAATGGAAGCATCAATCATATTAAAATTAGTTTCAATTAATTTATTTTCGTTATGGATACCATAATCAACAATTTTATTATTTGTTTCTAAAACTTCTTCAATATTTATTTTATTAGGATTATATGATTTTTTAGTGAAATGATAATATAAAGTTGTAATATTTCTACATCTTGCTATTTGTTGAACCATTTTTTTAGGGTTTATTGTATGTTCTTTATAAAAACAATATACAGGTCTTTCCATAGATGAATCAATACCATAAATAACTTTAGGAGAATAAATAATTTTATCATAATCATCAAAATTATAATATTCATCAGTATCGCTTGTAATTAAAATAACTGATGGGTCATTTAATTCATTATAAATATATTCTGCTTGAGTTTTAGAATCACAGCAACATAAAAACTTTTTTTCTTGTTGTAAAAGAGCAATAAATACATTACAATCAGGTATTTCTAATGCTTCAACACCTTTATTATGTTTATATTCATTTTCAAATAATTTATATTTTTTATTAATAAAAGTTTCAATAAATTCAACTGATTTATTAGTAATATCAGCATCAATACAAATAAAATTTTTACATTGTTTTAAAATTTCAATAAATTTCATAAAAATTAAAACTCTATTTCTTTTCAAAGTTGGAGAATTAAATAAATGGTCTAAAATAGATTCAAATTCATCTAAAACGATTACATATTGAGATATATCAATATTTCTATGAACTTTCAATAATGAATCTAATTGAATAATTATATTATCTTCATTTTTCATAAATTCTACTTGTTGATAAAAATTACAATCTAAAAATTCATTTTCATTAAAATTATTATACTGTTCTTGTCCTAATGATACCCTTGAAACAATTGAAATAAAATTATCATTTGTTTTATTTAAAAAATGTTTTACTGATGTAGTTTTACCTGTTCCTGTATCACTTTTAATAATATAATTTATTTTTTCTTGAATAAAATCATAACCTAATTTATTTTTATTGATTTTTTCAGATTCTAACGAAAATTTAGGAAGATGTTTTAAATTATAATATCCACTAATATCTTTGTTATGAAATAAATCAATTAATAAATTAATATTACATTTATTAGGATTAACAGAATTCCATATTTCAATATTTTTATTTAAATCATATCTATCTCTTTTTTTATTGAATTCATCCCATAAATCATAAGCGTCTAAATATTTCATTATGGTTGTAAATTTCCAAAATTCTACATCGTTAAAATATGTTGATGGTTTATCATCTAAAATTTGTTTTAAATGGCTTTTAGGAATATATAAATTTTTATCTTTTGATATTTCCATATTATTTAATTTAATATTAGAATCTATATTTTTTTTTTCTTTTATTTCCATTGATTTAGAATTATCGTATCCATTATTTAATAAAAATTGTTTGACATCTTGAGGGATTTTTGAAGGAATCAAATCATTTTGTCCTTCGTATTTTTTTCCTTTGAATTTAGAACCATCAAACAAAACATATCCATTTTCAGTATTTCTTGTATCTACTTGAATTTTTCCATTTTGTCCTTGTTTAATATCTTTATCATATTGATAAAATAAATGAATTCCTCCTGATGCTGATTTTTGATAATATGTTGTTTTACATAATTCATCAATATCAAAATCAAATTTAAAACCTTCTTTATGAATATCTAAATCAACAACAGTTAAATTATTTGTTTTACCTGTTCTAATTGCTACATTATTGCCTCTTTTTAAAATAGATTCAACTGATTTATCGTTGTTTGTATTTTTTTCATTAGAAAATTTATGTGTGGGTTTGTTTTTAGTGCCTTTGACTAAAATAATTTTGCTTAAATTATCAAAAAATTTTTTATTATACATTTTTTCAATTATATATATTATATAATATATATAAAATTTATTCTTTATATGTATATCAATGAAAAATCTATACATTTTTTAATTTAAAAAAAAAAATAATTTATTTACTTACTTAAAATTTTAATTTTATTATATATAATTTTTAAAATTTTGAGTAATTTTTAAAAATTCTATACATTTTTAATTTTCGTCTAATTTTCTTTTTTTATTATCGTGATATCTTTGTAATGCTTTCTCTCTATGTGTATCTTGATTTTTTTCATACCATTTTTTAGAGATTTCTCTTTGTTTTTCTAATACTATTTGTTTATTTTTTTCTCTCCATTTTTTAGTGGCTCTTTTTTGAGCCTCTGTATATGAACTTCTAACAATAATAACTTTTGGCTCTTGATTATTTGAATTATTTAAATCTTGATCTTCCATTTTAATATATATATATATTAGAAATTAAATCTTTATATATATATTAGAAAAATTAAGCCTGAATTGCTCCTGATCCAACATCGATAGAGAAACTATTTTCAAATTCAATAAATACCTGATAACTTACAGTTTTAGCACTTAAATTTTGACCTTGTATTTGAACTGATTTAGGTGTATCTTTTTCTAAATCAGTTCCTCTATTACAATCTACATAATAATATAAAAATTTTCTACCCCAATCTGCTTGACCTATTAAGCCTGATGTTAAACCATCTGTTTGACCTCCATTGACAGAGTTAGAACCATATACGTAATTATTGAAAATTTCAAATTCGTATCTACCATTGGATTGAATTTGATTCACACCACCCACTTGGATGTTGAAATTAGTGATTTGTGCGAGTAAAGCAGTTGAACCACCTCCACAACAAGATTGTGCTGATTGAAATTCTGCTACATCACCACCATTAGAAGCACTTGGAAAAAAAGGCATAACGACAACACTTCTAACGCCTCTAATCCCTGAAGTAATCAATGTATTGAATGTTTGATTTTGACCTATATCATTGATTCTAAAATTGTAAATATCATTATAAGAAATTCTTTTAGATGAATTAGAACTAATATAAGATGATTCTAAAGATGGATTCATTACATATGAAGGAACCCATAAACTTACAGATTGAGGAAGGTTAGATGTTGTTGTTCCACCATAATTAGCCAAAGTGTTATCTAAACAAGTTTTTCCTACAGACAAATCTGCTCTTATAGAACCTGCTGCTGCTATTTGACCAGCCCCACCATTATCAGCAGCAGCACTTGCTACAATAAAAGGACATATACCACCATATTGAGATTTTGCGACTGCTTCTGCTGAAATAACTGTTCCATTGTTAGTAATGGTTTGAGTATGTTGATTAAAATTCAAAATAAATCTAAATTGAAGACCTTTAGCCAGTGGAACGTGATTAAAGAAATTATGTAAATGTCTTAATTTAATAACAGCCATAACTTGCACTTGAACGACTGGTGAATCAGTTGCTCCTCCAGTATGTAATGTAAATACTTGATTTTTATATAGAGTATTTGCTCTATCTTTAGCCAAGAAGGCACTTTGTGCGACTTCGTTACCACTTCCATTAATTTTACCAGTTTCGTCGTAATTGATATATTTCAATCTCTCTGAAAAACCTTTATTACCAATATTACCTAAACAAGCGATAGTTTGAGCGTTTTCTTGAACTAAATCTTGATTGTTAAAAGTTGCACTTGCACTTCCTGTTGCTCTATCTGCTGTATTAGATGAAGCACTTAAAGCGTCATCTGGATAAAATCCAATTGTTGCTCCTTGTGTTTTAACATCATCCCAACTCAAAGAAGTCATAAGTTGAAAAGCGTTATATAATTCAGTAAAAGGAGTATTTTGAATAATGTTAGTTCCATTAAGATCACAAGAAAAACTATGAATGATAGAGGTATAACTATTTTTCATACCAATCAATTTAGATTTTCCTGCTGCGTTAGCCATTCCAGCACTATTAACATTTGTGTTATTACCAACAGTAAGAATAAGAGGAACACTTAAATATGCTTCTCTATAATTCATAAATCTATCACTGGTAGATAAACTGGTTGTTTCTAATGTGGATTGACCTGACGAATAAGAACCATTATTTTGATCTAAAACTTGAAGCCATTTTTTATCAGTCATAACTGATGAAGATGGGGCTTCTTCTACGCTTTGATTATAAACAACTAAATCTGCTGACATTTTTATATATAATATTATTAGATATTTTATAAATGAAAAAAAAAATTTATATTTTTATAAGCATATTTTTTACTTACTTAAAATTTTAATTTTATTATATATAATTTTTAAAATTTTGAGTAATTAAAAAGTAATTCTAATATTTTTCATAGAATCTTTAACATTCAAATTCTTTAATTTATCTGTTAATTCTTTTAAACCTTCACCTTGAATTTTTCTATTTAAATTTTTTTCAAATTTAGACATTTTAGGTTCTTCATCCATTAATTTAGTGTTTTTCAGAGGATTTAAATTAACCTTATGCTTTTTAATATTTTTAGGATTTACAATAAAACAATGAGTCATTATATATATAACATTAATTTAGAAAATTTTTTTTATCAATTTTTTTAATTCTTACATTTCATATGAATATTTCTTTTTTAATCCTAAAATAATTGTTATTTCTCCATCTTGAATAGTTAAGGGCGTTAATGTCGTTTTATTCAATAATCTAACTCTTATACTGTTATAAACACCATTTTTAACATCATTAAACGCATACTCAGGAGGCTGGACGTTAATTAAACCACCCACTCCAACAGTAGGAACAATAGCATAAATAATACCACTTGGATTACCAAAAGGATTATCGATTACATTACATTCAAGTAAAACACTTGAATTTGGATTTACATTAGGAGCCACAGATGAGTTAAATGTTAAGGTTGTTCCAGTTCCAGAAGACAAACCAGATTCAAAATTAGAAGCATAACCCACAATTTCATTAAAAGTAGAAGCCATACGAATATTGACATTATAAGTTGCAGTTGGATAACCCACCCAGTTAGAAGGTTGTGAATATCCAGCAGGTAAAGAAGTTGGAACAGCATAAGTATTGATATCAACAGAATTTAAAACAGTATTAATTATAAATTCAGCATAATATACATTATCTCCATTAGAATCAACTAAATATAAACCAGCATTGATAAAATCAAATTGTAATGCTTTATTAATATCACTAATTTCATATAAACCCTCGTCTAATGTTATTGTTCTTGTGTTAGTTGTTCCACCCACTACATACTGATACGAAAAAGTCCTATTATTTAATTCATCACTAATATTAAACCACGTGTAATACATAGATGCTTGAATTAACGCCAATTCCATATCTTTAAAATTTATAGAATTAGGAAAATTATATTCAAAAGTTGAGTTTTTTGTTGTATCTGTAATATTCTCTGATTTTAAAACTATTGTATTAACCATTATTTATATATAATTATATTATATTATTTTTCTTAAAAAAAAATTAACTTTTATTTGAAAAATAAATTTTCTTATAATAATATATATAATAAATAATAATGCCTTTTATTGGAAGAGACTTAAAAACTTTAACATTTCAAAGACAAGGACAATTAAATGAATTAGAACAAAAGTCTAAAAATAGAAGATATTTTATAAAAAATAAACAACATACGAAAGATACTGGATCTTCATTAATAACTGGAAGACCACAAAAAAGCACATTAGAACAATATTTAGATAAATCTAAAATTGATGAAAATATAGAAAATTTTATAGTTAAAGAATTAAATGGAAATTCAGGACAAGCAAAAATATTTATTCAAGGTTTAGACGATACACTAAAAGAATATTTATTAGATAGACTACCAGCATTTAAAAGGGTATTTGAAGGAAATTTTACAATACCATCAGTTATAAATTTAAAGTCTGCTTTTGAATTATTTAATAGACAACAATTAAACAAAATAAAAGATATTGAAATACCATCAACGAAAGATTTACAAGATTATTTAAGAGGTTTAAATGAAAAAAAATTATATGATTTAGGTGTTGAGACATATATACAAACAGAAAAAAAAAGAAGAGGCACTAATCCTGCTGATGCTATTGTTGATTTTAGTAATGATTTTGATGGGTCTCCATTTAAATCAACTTATATAAGAGATGTTTGTGTAAATTTTATTAGAACTTTTGAAACTGAAATAGATGGATATATAGCATTAAGTAAGATAGGTTATGATGTTGGATTAAGGGATTTTCCTAAACCTAATTTAAAAAGAAAAAATGAAGGTATCCCTACATCAAGAATAAATATAGATATAGAGGGGACCATTCCTAATATAAGTGAGGAGGGCAGAGAATTATTAGATCGAGCAAGAAGAAGAATACGAACACTTCCACCACTCGATGAAGAAAGTGAAGAAGAAGAAGAAGAAGTAAGAAGAAGTATAAATGTCAGTAGAGATATATTAGGAGAAGATATAGATGTAGAAAGTCAAGAAATAGGCCAAAGAACTAAAGGAGTTCAAAGATATTTAGATATATTTAATAATATGAATAAACAAGATATAATTAATCTTGTAAAAGGATATGAAAGTAGAGAGGGAGAATTAGGTAAAACATCATCTCAACTTAATAGAATGAGTAAAAAAGATTTAGTTCTTGAATTAATTAAATTAGGATATGGATCACGTAATGAGGACGACGTTTTATCAGGCGAAGAAATAAGAATATTAGGGGATTATATAAGTCGTCATTATAATACACAATCAGGAAATCAAATAAATCCACAAGAAGATTTAACAGCAATGGAAGGTTTTGGATATATGAGTAAGGCTAATAAACCAGGATTAGTTAAAATTTATAAATTAAAAAAATAAATACTCAAAATTTTAAAAATTATATATAATAAAATTAAAATTTTAAGTAAGTAAAAAATCTAATTAAATATATATATAAAAATGACTTCATACTATCCACCACAATTTTCATATACTAAATTCAATCCTTTGAATTTTGAAACAAAGGTAAATGTGGAAAATCGATTAATTACACAAAAAACAAAAACATCTAAATTATCAATTTCAGGAACAAATACAGTTTTATCCTCTGATTTAGTTCCTAATCACGATGGAAATCATAGAATAGGGTTAAGTGAAAATAATACATTTAATTTATATGGAAATAAAGTTTTAATAAATGGAGGGAATAATGATACTTCTGTATCATCAAATAATATAGAAACAAATACAGGAGTAGATGCTATGTCTCAACCTATTTTTTTTAATACAGATAGAAGGGGTATGTATATGGGTATAGGATACGAAAATGGGAATAATTCTAATAATGGTTTTACATTTGGTATTACAGGAGGTTCAGGTGATAATCCTAAATTATGTTTTTTATTACAAAAAGATGGAACAATATATAATAGAGGACTTTTACGAAATAATGATATACAACCTAATGTAGATAATACTTATCAATTAGGCTCTTCAAGTTTTAGATGGGATGATATATTCTGTGTAAATTCCACAATTAATACCTCTGACGAGAGACAAAAAACAGATATTGCAACTTTAGATACAGATAAAACAATAAATTTCATAAAATCATTAAGAACTGTTAGATATAAATTAAAAAATCATAAAAGATTTCATTGTGGATTGATATATCAAGAATTAGAACCAATATCAAAAGAATTTTTAAAAGAATGGGGTTTATTGTATAAAGAAGATGATTTTTTAGGTGTAAGATATGATGAATTATATGCTATATTAGTGAAAACATATCAGTATTTAATAGAAAAAAATGAAGAATTACAAAAAAGATTAAATATTTTATCTAAATAAATAATATATAAAAAAACAATGTCTTCATATTTACCACCAGATAATAATTTAAGTTCTTTTAATCCTTCTGTATTCAAGGACAATTTAACAGATGAAGAAATAGAAAATCAATTAAATAAAATTCAAGAAAAAACAGAATATTTATCAGTTGTTTCAGGTGAAACAGTATTAGATTCTAATTTAGAGGCTTCCACAACAGGAACTTTAAATATAGGAACAGATACAAAAAGATTTGATTTATTTCATACAAACGAAATACATTGTTCTAATAACACAGCAGACACTTCAGTTGATTTTGGAAATATTGGTTCTGTGCATGGACTTGATAGATTTGTTCCACAGATGGTTTTTGATAATCCTAATTTTAATACGATGTATATAGGAACTGCTTATGATGATAGTGATGTATCATTCGCAGGTATATCTATAGCAATTGATGATGGTTCAGGAGACGATCCTAATGTTGGGTTATTTGTTGATAGATTAGGAGGATTTTATTTAAGAAATACATTTTATACAAATAACGTTAGACCTAATATTGATAATACGTATGATATTGGTAGTGCATCTTTCAGGTTCAGTGAAATATTCGCCACAAACGCCACGATAAATACCTCTGACGAAAGACAAAAAAATTGGATTCAAACTTTAGATGAAGAAAAAATGATTGACTTTGTAAAAGAATTAAATCCAGTATCTTATAAATGGAAGGAAGGTAAAAATCAAGAAACACATACAGGACTCATCGCTCAAGAAGTTAAAAAAGCAATGCCTTTCGATTGGGGATTGTATGTAAATGATGAAGAAAATGATTCTTATGGTTTAAGATACAATGAATTAATAAGTCCCTTAATTTCTGTAGCACAAACTTTAATAAAACAAAATGAAAAAATGGAAGAGGCTATTAAAAAGTTAGAATCTAATGTATGAAAAAAATAAAAAAAATAATTGATTATTTAATTAAGATGTTATTTTGTTGTTTTGAAGCCTTATTTTTAGTTTAGTGGAAATACTAAAAAAAAAGTGTATAAATTTTTTAGTATTTTAAATATTATCATATAATATATATATAAAAATGTTAAATAATTTTCAAATGTTAGAACTGGCTCCTAAAATGGGAATTCCTCTGAAAGGTGTTTATTTTAAAGATGATTTAGAACCTAATGATTTAGAAGCAAATAAAAGTTATGTTATCAATTTGATGGATGAATTCGATGAAAATGGAAATCCTAATATAGGAAGTCATTGGGTAGGATTACATATAGGAAAAGTAAATAAAGTAATAACACCCTTTTATTTTGATTCTTATGGAATGGCTCCTCCTGAAGATATAAAAAAAGTTGTTGAAAAAAGATTTAAAAAGAAATTAAACTATACCACTAAAAATATTCAATCATTAATGAGTGATGCTTGTGGTTGGTTTGTAATGGCTTATTTACATTTTATAAATAAATTTTATAATAGAACTGGAAATATTTATTTAGATACTGCTGTCTTTTTAGATTTATTTGAAGATTTAGATGAAGTAGTCGATTGGAAGAAAAATGAATTTATTTTAAAATTATTTTTTCAAGAACCTAACAAAGAACCTAAAGGACTTGATAAAGTATTTGAAAAGGCTAAAAAGATAGCAGATATAAATGATATTACTAAAAATGGGGATGAAATAAAAGTAGATATTGAAAATATGGAAATTAGAAATTAATCTTTTTTTAATGTATCGAAAGAAGTTAATCTTTTAGAATTAAATTTCTTATCTAAAAATTCTATTACAAAATCATCTATTTCATTATCAGTTTTTTCTTTAAAATAATGTAAAGATTTAAAAATAATGTAAATCAATTCATCATCGTCTAATATATCAATTATTATTTTTTTTAACCATTTTGGAAGTTTCATTATATATATATATATTTAATTAGATTTTTTACTTACTTAAAATTTTAATTTTATTATATATAAATTTTAAAAAATTAAGTAAATATATTTTTTTTTGTTATTTATTATTATATAAATATGATTTATGGTAATGGTTATAAAAAAGTTATGATTACTTATAAAAATAAAAAAAGAAGTGTTCCTGAAACATATGTAAAAGGATTAAAAGGAGACGATTTAAAAAAACAAATAAAATCTATTTTTGAAGGTGAAGATAGACCTAAAGACGTTAAATTTGAATCTAAAAGAAGCCCTTGGTGCGAACAATTTGAAGATAAATACGACCATAAAATTACAGAGACAGATTGGATTGATAAAAATTTATTAAGAACA
>VMHT01092627.1_pt1 | contig 22457 bp, 19 predicted proteins | sample 4693611 | NCBI WGS metagenome assembly VMHT01 (sample SAMN12280063, study PRJNA550983) | marine metagenome | isolation source: seawater sampled from same location over 5 years 0.02-0.2 micron viral filtrate | place: USA: collected off the coast of southern California halfway between the port... ...
GCGAATGATTTCTGGGATAAACAAAAGGGGAAAGAATGATTTCAATGTTAGCAGAATTAATAAGAATGTTTGGTGAATTAGCTGGGTACATCTGCGTACTTGGTATTGGTTTATTTGCATTCGTGTTAGTGTTTACAGCAATAACAGATAGGTATGAAATAAATAGATAACACCCTGGTATCCACATACCAAAGGAAAAACAATGATAGAATTTACTGTAGAAGGCTCACCAATAGCCTTAAAAAGACACAGGCATACTCACAAAGGATTTACATATGATCCTTCAAAGAGCGATAAAGCTAATTTTTTAAAGAAAGTCCAAATATTGGCTCCAGAGGATCCTCTATATGGAGCGGTTTCGGTATCAGTTGAGGTTTACCTTGTTAGACCTAAAGCCCATTTTGGAACTGGTCGCAATAGTAAAATACTAAAAGATAACGCTCCAAAATACCCCATAATAACGAGTAAAGAAAATGCAGACATTGATAACTATATCAAGTTTGTATTTGATGCATTTAATGGCGTGTTTTATAAAGATGATGGTCAAATAGTACATCTTGAAAGCGTAAAAGAGTACGCACCAGAACCAAAAACAATAGTAAGGATATATCCTTATGAATACTAATCTACAAATGTTTATTGATCAGTATGGTGAATGGGGTGAGACAATGAAGGCAGATGGTTTTGATGAGGCTATAATTGGAATAGATGGTAACCAAAGGCTTGTGTACGACATACACATAATAATTAAAATATTAACAGATGAAGGTATGACTACAGAAGAAGCATTAGAGCATTTTTATTATAATATTACTGGTGCTTACGTTGGAGATCATACACCAATATTTATTTTCACATACCAGGAGTTTAAAAATGAATTTTCCATTAATTAGTAGAAAAAAATACGAACAAGAAATAAGTGAGCTTAAAAGAAAAAATGATGAGCTATTAGAAGCAAATGCAATCTTTGCGGTCAAATTACGCAGAATAATGAACTTAATTGGAAAGCTGAAGGCAACCCCGCCTATGAGTAATGTTCGCTTTATACAAAATGTTAAGGATGTATTTGAAAAATGAAAAAAGCATTAGCTCTTAAACTCAAAGAAAAAGCAGAACAGATCGCTTACAATTTTAGTAGGCCAGACAGAGAAAAGAATACATTTAAAGAGGTGTTTGAAGTAAAGAAGATACACCCATTAAGTGAGTCTACGGCCATAATTGAGTTCCAAAAAAATACAGGCAAGGTTGGTATCGCTTTTTGTTATTGGATCAATATGAAGGGGGGTATGTGGCAGTATTTCTTCCCTACATATGATCACTGCGTAGGTGCAGAGAAGATTAGAGACATATTGCACGGTGTTGAAATAGACAACTTTGATAAGAATTTCCAGGATGTCTAAAAAAATAAACTCTACACATATTGGCTATTGCGGTGAGCTGTTTGTAAAGCATCATATTTTACAAAACTATCCAGACTATAATGTATATGAACCAATGATTGATGATGGTGTAGATCTCATTATTGAAAGAAGAAAAAAAGAATTTATAAGAGTACAAATCAAAACCATTACAGATATGAAAACAGATACAGCAGTAGAAGTCAGACTACATAAGTATGTCAAAAAAGATCTTATTGATGTTGTTGCTGTTTACTATGTAAAAAAAGGTTGGATCTGTTTTGTACCGTACAACAATGAATCAAGCATTAATCTGGCGTTGAAGCCCAGTAAAAATAACCAAAAAAAGAACAGAAGATTCTTTTATCAATACATGGAGTTCCCCTATGAATAAAGATAAACGTGGCTGGATAAGGCTACACCGAAAGCTGAGAGATCACTGGCTTTGGGATAACAAAGAAGTTAAATCAAAGTTTGAAGCATGGATAGATATACTAATGATGGCATCACATGAAGATCGTTCAGTATACATGAAAGAGCAGTTAGTTGTAATCAAACGTGGTGAAGTATGCTGTAGTTTGAACACATTTGCCAAGCGTTGGAAGTGGTCAACTGGCAAGGTTAGGCGTTTCATATCTGTACTCAAAACCGACACGATGGTGGTACAGCAAACGACACGAGTTGCGACACACCTAAGTATCTGTAACTACGACACTTACCAGGGTGAGCGACACGCAGACGGTACCCCAGACGGTATGTCAAACGAAACGCAAACGAAACGAGAACGGTACACAGAGAATACATTAGAACCATTAAAAGAATTACAAAAGAAAGAAAAGAAAGAAAACTCTTCTTCTGTTTATTTTGATATTTGGAAACGTACCCATAATCGTTTTGGATTAAGCGAAATGAGTTACTCTGGATATCGGCATCACATTGATTCAGCGTGTAAGCGTATAGGCGTTGATAAGGTGCTTCTTTGTGTAGATCGTTTTTTAAAAGACAAGACCAGCGAAATAAAACAAATGCGGTATTTCTTTGAGAATGGCATTGATCAATACCTGGTTGTGCAGAGTACGATTGAAAAAACACAAGAACAGAAAGAGAAAGTTTATTACTGTTATGAATGCGGGTTTAAAAAGGTTAGTAAAGAAGAAAAACTACTCGATGATCAGCTATTTCATAACTGCGACATGGAAGGTGAGTTTGTACCAGCTTGGGAATATAAAGCAAAGATAGCAAAGCAAAACCCACAGCCCAAAGCTCCTTCAGAATCAGACAACATAAACAAAGTAATGCAAGACATAGGATGGCCAAATGGGTAGTGTATTTGAAGATTTTATAAACAGTAAGCTAACAGAGTATAACGCATCACAATTAAAAACCAGGAAAGGCGAAAGAGCCTGGGTAAATAAAACATCAAAGTTTAGAGCAGATGTTTCTATAAAATTATGTACTAAGTGCAATCGCACCTGGGAAAGAGAGATTACAAAAAATAATATAATACGGCATCCCAAAGGTATGATACCTACCTACGGTAAAAAAAGACAGGATTGCGGTACTTGTTAGATAAATTACATTTTTATTACAAAAAGATGATATCCACTATTTACCATTAGTTAGTTTTGTGCCATATTCTACCCAAATATGGATCTAACAACTTTTATTTTACAGAGCTTTATCACTCTCGTTGCCTTCATCATGGGGGCTTTTGTGTACCATAAGGGAACTATGGTCAAGCCCCCTCTCTCCCTGGATTTTAATAAACCAGAAATAGAACAACAACCCGAATGGGATCAAGTATAATCATTGAATTTCCGTATAGAATATCAGATTTTGACAACAAAGAAGAACTGTGGTCTTATATGGCAATAAGTGCATTAATGGCTGGTGTAGATGTTGAGGATATTATTGTAGCCTATGCGTAGCAAATCCAACTTAAGTGATAAGCAAAAAATGTTCTGTAAAGAATACATCATTGATTTGAATGCTACACAGGCTTGTATCCGTGCTGGGTACAGCGAAAAAACAGCAAAACAAATAGGTTCTGAGAACTTGTCTAAACCTTATCTACAGGATGAGATAGCAAGATTAATGAAAAACCGTAACGAAAGAGTAAAACTAACAGCGGATAAAGTATTAGGAGATATTGAAAGAGTTCGAGGATTAGCAGAAGGATCTGAGCAGTACAGCATTAGTTTAAAAGCCAGTGAACTCCAGGGAAAGCATCTGGCCATGTTTACAGAAAAACAGCAAATTGACACTGAAATTAAAATGCCAGTAATACAATTCAATTTAGGCGATGACTAAGTTTAATTTTAACGAAAATCAAAAGCTATTTTTAAAATGTGATGAACAAGTAATTGCATTTTTTGGTGGTATTGGTAATGGTAAGACATTTGCGGGTATTGCCAAAGCTCTTATGCGGGTAATAAACCCAGATAACCCGCCACAACTTGGTATGATAGCCAGGCAGACCTATCCAGAGCTTAGAGATAGTACCCAGAGAACATTCTTTGAATTATGTCATTTAATGGGGCTATTGCCAGAAGTTCATTATGAATACAGAAAGCAAGAGAATAGAGTAAAATTTTTAAATGGCCATGAGATCATATTTAGATCGTTAGATGATCCAGCTAAACTATTATCAATTAACTTAGGCTGGTTTTATATCGACCAGGCTGAAGAAGTATCCGAAGAAGTATTTCTTACGCTTTTAGGGCGTTTAAGAGCGGTAGAAAAGCCACAATGTTGGATCACTGGTAACCCACTTGGGCACAATTGGATCTGGCATCGTTTTATCCATGATCCAGTACCTGGGAATATCATCTTTAATGCAAAGACCGAAGAAAATATAGACAACCTTCCAAAGGGTTATATTGATAGTTTGATGAAGAACTACAATGAAATATGGGTTAATAGGTATTTGTATGGCTCTTGGGATGCGTTTGAAGGACAGATCTATCCAGACTATGAGCCAAGCATTCATGTAAAACATCATTTTAACGTAGCTCCAGAGTGGAGAAGGTTTATTGCAATTGATCATGGAAGAACAAACCCAACAGCAATATTATGGGGAGCTGTAGACCAGGATGATACTATCTGGGTGTACCGTGAGCATTACGAAGCTGGGCAAGATGTAGAGTATCATGCCAGGGCAATCCAGGCATACTTGAATGAAGGTAGATATGAAACCTACGTTATTGATCCGTCTACTGGTGCGGGTAAGAAGGATGATCCAGAAACAATTGGTAACCGTTACAGACAGCTAAAGATTCCTGTGGTAAACGCATTTAACGATGTGCAAGGTGGTATTGATAAGGTTACGCAGTATTTTAAGAATAATAAGATTTATATACACAAGTCCTGTGAGAATCTATCCAGGGAACTTGTTAATTATCAGTGGGAACAACCTTCTGCTTCACGTATGGAGTTAAACCAACCAGAGAAACCATTGAAAAAAGATGATCACGCTGTTGATAGTTTGCGTTATCTGGTTAATGAGGTAGTTGCCAGTCAAAGTAAGAAGGACACCAGAACAGATACTCAGCAGTTTATTGATAAGATTGTTGTTGATGTAGATCATGCTCAACCGCAGTGGGATAATTTATAATGGCTAATAATAATTGGGAAAATATTGCACGAACAGATCCTCAAATTAAATCTTGGTATAATGACCTTAGAAAAAGTTATCCAAATGAGCCAGAGGATGTTATTGTGCATATGAAGAAAAGTATTAAATCATTTGATGGCGGTAAAGGTCGTGGATATGATTATAAAACAGCAATTGAATCTGGTCAAAGACCTTCTTTTGTTAAAAAAACAAATAATTATCGGTGGATGAGTGATACAAAAGATGGTGTATGGTTAAAAGGCGAAGGACATCCAACCAGGCACATGAAGTCAAAAAGAAAAATTATAAGGATTAATTAATATGGCTGGAATGGACTATTATGCATCAGCAGATCAACCAAACGCATTAGATGAGGTTGCAGATGTAGCTGAACGTATACCACAGATACGTAAATGGCTTGATCGCAGTAAGAAAGCCAGAGATAACCAAGCGGATAGATGGCGTAAGAATGAGCGTTTGTATTACGGTAGACATTGGGCAACACCAACCAAAGGTACAGAGAGTCAATCCAGAATGGTATTTAACTTCCCATTAGCTGTGGTAGAGACTATTTTACCAATTATTAATGACTTTCAACCTACGGTAGATATACTGCCAAAAGAAAAGAATGATATTTACTTCGCTGAAATGATGCAAAAGAGATTCCAGCAGATTGTAGAAGAGTCTGATCTGTACGGTAAGATTTTACAAGCAGTTAAAGACAGCTTGATTTATAGTAATGGTTTTATTCAAATACTGCCAGAAGTGAGTGAGACTGGAGCATTCAAAGGTTTTGATATCCAGGTCATTGATCCCTTTTCTGTGATACCCCATCCATATGCTAATGACCTGGATCTTCAAGCGGGTGAATACTTTTTATTTACTGTGCCAATGGAAATATCCAAGATACATAGAGAATACGGTATTAAAGCAAGTGCAGATGGCAAGTTAGATGATTACAAAGCGTTTCAAAAGACAGATGACAGCGGACTACAAAGTGATAACCCGACAACCAGTGACAGTGATGTAGCGTTAGTTATCGAGTGTTATAGCAATGAAGCAGATACCGAAAAGTATCCATATGGTAGACATACGGTTATTGTTGGTGATAAGCTCATTGTTGATGAACCATTAGAATTATATAGAATGCCAGTATTTATGGTATCTAATTATAAGAGCCCTCACAACTTTTGGGGTATTGGTGAAACAGATCTTGTACGTACGCAAACCAAAGCAATGAATGAAACATTTAGTGCGATAAATGAAAATATAAGGCGTATGGGTTTTCCGATCAGAAAGGTAACGCAACGAGCTAAAGGAGCAATGTCCAGGCCAATTACAGGATCACCAGGTGAAGAGATCACTGTTGTAGATCCAAGTGATGTAACCTTTGAGTCACCACCACCGATACCAGGCTATATACAGAATTACATTGTCCAGGTTGGTCAGTATATGGAAGCGGTAACAGGCGTAAATGATGTTACACAAGGCCGTAAGCCAGGCGGTGTAACCTCTGGAAGAGCAATTGTAGCTCTCCAGGAAGCAAGTCAAACCAGACAACGATTTAAGATTAATAAAGAAGTATCCAGGCTTACAAAAGAAATTGGTGAGTACATGGTGCAAATGATACTTACCTATGATGAACAAATACGGTCTATTCGTGAGCGTAATGCTGAAGGACAATTTGATTTTACGCAATTTGATCCACAAGGTGTCTATGATGCAGATGGTAACCCCGAAGGGAGCCCAAAGTTTAATCCTGGTACAGCCAGTTCACTTAGAGATAGTGAGTTTGATGTTGATGTTACGACTGGATCCAGGTACGCACAAGGTAGAGTTGCAAATGAAGAACGTGCAATGGAGCTATATCAAGTGGGTATCTACGGCATAGAAGAAGTTGTTAATGCTCTAAATATTTCAGACAAGCAAACAGTAATACAAAACTGGTATGTGCGTAATCAGCAGATGCCACCACAACAGCAAATAGAACAGACTGAACAGATGCAAGAAGAGTTTGCAATGTTAATTGAACAAGCGATGCAAGAAGGCGTAGGTGGCGGAGCAGAAGAAGCAATTGCACAAATGATTATGGGTAACCCTGGACTACTTGAAACAGAAGAGTTCAAAATGTTACCACCAGAAATGCAAGAAAGAATTATAACCGTAACAGATATGGTTGGCGGTCAAGGTGAGATGGAAGAAGTTCCGCAATCCAGGGCTTAATGGATAATTTTAAATTGACCGCTAAACTTTAAACAGGAGTAACCAATGCCAAAACTAAATGGAAAATCATATGCTTATACAAAGAAAGGCAAAGAAGCCTATAAGGAAGCATTAATGAAAAAAAAGAAGCGTAAAGATGCAAAAACGCAAACAAGTAAAGCGGATAAAATAAGAGATAAACTTCGTGGATATGATTTTGATGAGTATAGAAAAGGTAAAGATGTAAGAAGTATAGATGCTCTTCCAAGAACTGATTACGGAGTCGGATTAGACCAGGATGAAAAACATATAAATAAAAATCGTAGTAAAATGGGTTATTAAGTAAATGCACCAAATATAGTGGAAAAGTTATTGCAATATTTAAAAACAAAGATCTCCAAAAAGTTTACAGGGAGAATAGAAATTAATTTTTTTGAAGGTGGCGTAGCCAACATCAATGAACATAAAAGTATCAAGTTAAATAAATGAGATAATACCAACCTAAATATATAGGGACAATCTTTAATCAAGAAGCCCAATGAATCACCAGAAAACCTCTGGCGATCATTGGGTTTTTTTTTGCAACAAACACAGTGTCGAAAGACCAACTGAAAGGAAAAATAACATGGCAAAAATGAATGTAGTGGGAACCACAGATGTGGAATACACCCCAGAATCAGAACAGATTACTGTAGGAAACTTTTCTACAGATACAAATGCAGAATTAACGGAAAACGTAGGTAATTCCGATTATGGAAATATTTCTATTCCTGGAGAACTCTTAGGCGAAGAGCCTCAAGAGCAATCCACCCAGGAAGAGATTACAGAACAGGCTGAGACCACAGAGTCTATTGAAACAGCAGAACAAGAAGCTGAACCAGAAGAAGTATCAGAAACGGAACCAGGGCAAACTGAAGCGGTTAGCGAAAAAGAGTCCTCACAGGATGAGGATTATGTCTATGAATTAGACGATGGCTCACGGTATTCGATTGATGATATTGAATCATGGCGTAAAGATTCTTTGAACAGACATGACTGGAGCAAATCCAATACGGAAAAAGCTCAAACCTTATCTGATCAGAGAAGAGCAGTTGAGCCACTGGTACAGCTAATTGATAAGGTAAAGGACAATCAAGACTTCGCTGAAACTATACAGGAAGCCATTGAGGATGAACTTGGTAAAGAAGCGGGGCAATTGTTTGCACAATCCCTACAGATGGATAACCAGGAGCTACCTAATCCCTATCAAGACCAACTGCAAGAAACGCAAGAACAGTTGGCAAATGTACAAGCAGAAGTTGAGTTAGATAAATCGTTAAATGATTTACAGTCAAAATTCTCATTAAGTAGTGAGGAAGTAGACAAAGTGCTTGATTTCGCTGTACAGGAGCAACAGAACACATCCAGACTATTGACACCCGAAGAAGCATACAAGATTATGAACTTTGAGAAAATGCAGTCTAAGCCTGTTGAGCCTAAACCAAAGCCAAGTGTTCCTGTAAACATAAAGAAGAATGTCGGTATGAAAGGAGATGCAAAACAAAAAGCATCTTCTTATGAAGATATCGATGTTGCTTCCTTTTTTAATAACTAATGAAAAATAGGGAGACATATAAATGTCTAATATCGTAGTAAGCGGAACAGGATCCGCATCGTTAAGTGCCCTTATTCAGCAGTATTATATGCCAGTTTTGTATGATAACATCTTTAAGAAGTCTCATCCATTACTTGCAATACTGAAGGGTAAAGCAAAGACCTTTAATGGTCGTGAAATCGTCGTGCCAGTAGAATCAGCAGAAGGTGGTGCAAGTGTGTTTGGAGATAAACACGCTCTTGGTAGTGCATATGATCCAGCAATTGCTGATATTGCACAAACAGCCAGTTTTAAACCAACCATGCTTACTGGTCACTTTCTATTAACCAAAGAAGAAACTCTTCTTATGAACAGCCCCCAGGCAATTAAAAACATTGTTGGTGCTAAAGTTTCAAACTTGCAGAAGTCACTTGAAAAAGTGGTTGCTGAAAACTTGTTTGCTACAGCTTTAGGTACTGACAAATTTAATCCTATTGGGTATCTTGTTGATAAGGTAAGTGGAAACTCTCAAGATGTAACTGTTGGTGGTATACAGATTACTACTAACGGCTCTGGGGTGTATACTGCTGGTGGTTTCTGGAACTCTCCAGTTTTAGGATTCGCTGACTTTTCAGATGCTACTGGTGATGGTGCAGACTCTGGTACTGATGTCGATCACGTAGCTGAAGCAGATATGCAAGATCCAAGTAAGAACACATACATTTTGCGTGTACTTGCTCGTGGTATTGCTAACGCTAAGTCTCAGACTGGTGAAAACCCAGATTTGATCGTATGTCCTCAGTACATTTTCGATCTTATTGAGTCTGAACTTGGTGAACATAAGCGTGGCAGTCTTGAGTCTGATCGTATGGCTAAGATGGGCTTTGTTGGATTAAGCTATCGTGGTATTGATATTGTTGCAGACCAGGATATTGTAACAGCTCAAGCTACAACTGGAGACAATCTTAACGTAGATGGTCGTATATACTTCTTAAATACAAACTATATGCATATGTTCTTCAATTCTGGTGCAAAATTCACTGCATCTGATATGATTGAAGATACAAAAAGTAATACGTTTGTACAGAAGGTTCACACCTATGGTAATATGGTTATAACAAACCGTAAAGCTCATTGTGTAGTGAAAAATCTATACTCACCAGTCGATTACGCTTAACAGTAAACTAACACATCAGCCCTCATCATTCGGTGGGGGCTGTTAACCCTGGAGAAACCATGACAACAGCAACCATGCTAACAGTATTAGGAGATCGCCTGGAAGATGCCTCTGGGGATCTTTATAATGATACGTTAAAACTTCGTTACTTAAATATTGCCCAGGATAAGCTCATACAGCTTCTTAATCCGCATTTATTAAGCGATTTACAGACACTTAAGGTAAACATATCTCTATCAACAGATACGGAAGTAGACACGCATTTTAAAAGGTATTTTATACCCAATAGTGCTACGCTTGACTCTACCCCCTTTGGTGGTGCATTAGGCGTTATTGGTATTAGAGTAGTTAATAATCAATTTGTACGGAAGATATCATTTGATATGGTCAAAGATTTTACTACAGGATATGTGGGCTTTAGTTCTACAGAACCAGTGTATTTTATCTTTAAAAACAGAATTTATATTTATAACACAACCGCAAACGTGGATTGTTACTTTATTAAAGAGCCAACAGCTCTTGCAAGTGGTGTAAACAGTGATTTAAACGCTATCTTTCACGATGCTTTAGTAGAACTGGCTGAAGCAGAGCTTTGGAGACTGTCAAATAACCAAGCACGGAAACAGGATGCAGAACAAAGAGCATACGGTATACTTGGTAAATATAACCAGAATCCAGCTACCCAGGTAGTTGGTGAGGGTTTACCATTTGATTATAGCTCTTCAAATAGTTTAGTTGATCCTATTTATCCGAATACATCGCTTTAATGGCAGAATTTATTGACATATCAGATTTTGGTGGGGTAATCACTAATGTAGATATAGAAGATCTACCAGAACATATTGCTCAAAACATGGAGAATCTCCGTATTCGTGATGGGAAGCTGGAAAAAACCTTTGGAGCTGGTCAACCCGCTAATGTACCTACGTTTTTATTAGGTGAGGTTAATTCAGAATTATCACGCTCTTTTGTAGTCTATAACGTATTTACGTTTATATCAGATAAGCTGGGAGCAACAAAACATAGATACATCTTAGTTTTAATCGATAGCAGTACAAAGCAAGTTAAATTATTTTGGTATGATCCAGATGCACCCGCAGTCACAGATCATTTACAGATTGAAGATGAAATAGCAATATTTACAACAAATGGTGATAGTGGTTTAATTGAAGATGATTATATCTTGATTACAGATGTAAAAGATAATGCCACTGAACCTTCTGCTGGAGCAATTGCAAATACAGATAATTATGATACAATAGATTATAAAACTGGTAATCAGCATTTTATTAATACAGATAGTGCTACAGCCTGGGGTGGTAGTTTTTTTGCTACGGCTCAAGATAGTGGTTGTCGAGATGTCTCTTATGGTGGTAAACACGCAACGCATCTTACTGTTGATGCAAATGCCTCTGGTGGGATATCCAGTTTTACTAACATTGCCTTACTTGCCTTAAATGGTAAAGTATTGTGTATGTATAGCTACGATTCTGGTAGTGATGGTAGAATAAAATTTACTGTAGGTTCTACAACTGCTGAATTAAATACTACGTTATACAATCAGTTTAAGGCGTATTCTACATTTAAAGTTGTCACTATGGTCAATTTTAATAATGCTATATATGTATACTATTCAGCATTAAATAGTGGTCAACACTACAACGCTATTGTTAAGTATACTGTAGAAGCTAATGGCACAATTACGGAAACGGCAATTGATGGACACGATCCATCAGAGTCTGATTGGGGTAATAATGATTATAACCCTGATACAAATAAAGCATATTTTTATCAAGCAAATACAGGGGATTTATATTTATTAATTCCAGATGAAACTTTATTTAAAATTACTTCAAGTGGAATTAATGAGGTAAGTGGAGTACCTTCTAATACATCTGGGTATACTTGGCGAGGTCTTACTTCTATTGTTAATACAGTAAGTGGAAGCAAAGAATATTTAGTTTTAGGAGAATCAAGTAGCTCTAATCATAAATTTCATTACATAGATTTAAATAATGGTTCAGCCAGTTGGGCAAATACTGGTGCAATCGCTGAAGAGCTATTACTTATGACCAAAATGGATTTTGGTGAAAACAGTAATAAAAATGAATCTATTGTTAAATACTACCAGAAAGGAGCTGAAAAATATTTACAGTATAGCACTCATAACGATGCTACTGTAATTTTAAGTTGGGCATCTGTTCATAGCACCTTTACAACCTCGACTGTAATTACGGCAATAAAAAACGCTTATAGACATCCCAGTGGTACAAAATATTTAATGGTCTGTACAAATGATAGTGGATCCTATGGTAGCGGAATGGCTCATGGTATTGTTTATCGAGTAGATGCAAGTAAAACAGTATTAGGATTAAATACTAATTCACCAGATACTTATAAAGGATGGAACCCAACTTGTATAGATGATGTGGTAACTGGTACTGGTAGTGGAAACCAGTTTTTTGAACACGCAAAAGGATATATTCAAGCATATGGTATTGAATATACAGATACATCAAACAACCCTAAATCTGCTTTAAATAGAATTACAGATATTGGCTGGGCATCAAATACATGGGCGGGTACAGGATCTCTGAATTACGGTTGGACTGATCTTAATTCTAAATACAATTTTCCAGAAATATCTGCAACCAATGCAAGTTCAACGCCTGTAATCTATCATCAAACCGATAAAAACCCAATTGTACCCAGTGGTGATACAGTTCGTTTTATTCCTGGAGCAATTGGCAAAGTGTCAAACACTGAGTCTAAAGGGTTATGGCTTGGCTATATAGATAGAAGTATGTTTAATAGTTCGGTGACAATTTCGCCAAACTGGTACGGATATGTTAACACCTTAAATAATCCCTTTAAAGTATCGTTAAAACGCAAATATAAAGCGGATACACTTTTACGAAGTGGAGATACCGTTAAATATAACTGCACGGCTGTGTACGATGGCGTACAAGAAAGTTTATTTGATAAGAGCGATGAATTGGTCTTAGATGAAAACGATATCCAAAAACATATATTAGAGCTTGAAGTAGAAATTGCAGATATAAATAATTTAAATAAACGCATTACAGGCATCAATTTCTATAGAGCAATTGGCAATGCGGGTGTTTATAGTAACTTTCAATTAATAGGGCATATGACCTTTGTAGATAGCAGTAACGACCTTAGTAGCGTTACGACTATTAAAGATATACAATTGCAATATTCTGGCGATAGTGTTATCTATATAAAAGCATCATCACCTACAGATAGAAGCGAAATACAATCTCTTACGTATAGTGAAACTTTTATAGGTACAAATAAATATGCAATAGAATCAGATGGGGGATTTGATGGAGTTGATCCAGGAAGTAATGCTTCTGGATACTTTGATCCATTTAATGACTTTTTATTTTACATGACGATTGGCACAATTCGAGTAATGAACGACAGTCAATTGTATATGGTTGCAACATCAAATAATGTTAACAACGGTTCTTCGCTTATTGTAGAAGATGAAGTAATGACATTAGCATCAACAGCCGTAGTAACAGACCAAAGCATTGATACAGGCTTAACTTTAACCGCAGATCATAGCTGGTTGGCTCAAAGCGGTCAAACTTTCACTTTAACATCAAACCCAACAAACATTATAAAAACTGGTGACACTTTAAGAGTTGACGGTAATACTGTAAATATTATCGTAGAAACAGTTAATTCAAGTGGATTTACTGGTCACCCCGAATCAGCAAGAACTGGCATAGCTCAAGCAAATATGAGATTGAGAAATGTAGTCAGTGGTGAACATATTATTTCTATTGGCAGTAGACCATCTTCATCTAAAGTTGCTCACGATAATGGTACTTCTATTTCCAGAGAAAGAACGCATGATTATACCAGGTTAAAATTAGATGCAAATGCAAATTTTGGTAACAATCATTTAGATAGTAGTGGAAACTTTAACGGCTCTGCTTGGAAATTAAAAAGAAGAGATTATACTACGTATTCAACAAGGTATAGTGGAACCAGCGGAGCATATGGCGGTAACAATATAGGCTTTATTGCTCCAAACAATTATGTAGACTTCAGTAGTAACATTACGGCTAACAGCTTATCGGGAAGTATTGTTTTCTTTGGGGAAAAGTCAGTAGAAATTGAAGGTAATAGTGCATTTGATAATGATATTGGTGGGTGCTGGATAAAAACAACAGAATCGTTTGGTGCTTCTGATTTAGAGACAAAAGATAAACAAGCACAATTATTAGAAGGGTTTAGTGTCGCAACAGCCCAGGGATCTACAACTCCTGGTGTGGGCTTTACAAAAGCAACCAATAAAATAACAATTACGTGCAGAGACTTTCGTTTAGAAGATTTAGGGGAAACACCAACGCAAACTATTTATAGTAATAGAGTAAATGGTCAATACGCCAGAGAACTTAAAGGAAGATTATTTTTAGGTAATGTTGTACTAAACCCCGAAGATAAAGCAGAGGAACACAGAGATTGGATTGCGTATAGTGAACTAAATCAATTTGATACAGTACCAGTAGGAAACGTAATTACATTTGATGACAGAGAAGGTGGGGATATTACTGGCCTTGCTGTACTCTTTAGCAGACTGGTTATATTTAAACCACAAGCTATATTTATTTTAAGTGTATCAGACTCAGCAAACCCAAATGGTTGGTCGGTTGTAGAATCAAAAAACAACATTGGAAATGTTGCACCTCAAGGAGTAGTTGAAGTGCATGATAGTATATACTTTGTTTATCACGATGGTATTTACAGGATAGCCAGTAACATGGTTGCAAGTTCAACAGCAACACCATCTATAATGGATAAAATCTCTGATAAAATAGATGATCAATTCTTACTGGCTACAGATAAAACAGCGATTAAAGGTATTTATGATCCCAGTAGACAAGAGATTATTTATAAGTGGATGGAAGGCTCAAATCAACGAGTCTGGGCGTATAATTATGTAAGAGAAACCTGGCGTAAAATAGATGTAGGTACAGGCGTATTGGATATCTTAGCCTACGATGAAACAGGCATACCATTAGACTACGATAAAACCAGCAATAAAATCATCAAATTTGATACAGCGACAGCAAGTGTAGGTAAATGGAAAAGTAAGCGTTTTCCCCTTGATTTACACCGTAAAAGATTGCTCAGATACGGAACGGTGCAGTTTACAGGCAGTGATGATATTACGTATAATATTTATTTAGATGGTGCCACATCCGCATCCTTTACAAAAACAATTACCGCAGATGGCGGTATTAATAGATTTCCAATCAAACGCTATGCAAAGAAATTTGAAGTGGAAGTAGCTACAGCCAGTAGCACAAACGCATTAACCTTAGAAAGATTACAAATTGAAATGGAGTAACTCATGGATCCCGCAACATTAGCATTATTATTAAAAGGTGGATCCCAGGCAATACAGTCTGGATCTCGTCTTATGCGACCAAAATTCGGCAGTTCTGCGTATGGCAGACAGCTTAAACAAGTTAAACGAGATGGTGCATTATCTAAAGGACAAGAAACAGGCATTATTGGAAACGTATCCAGAACAGCCAGTAGGCAATCCGCAGTGGCAAATAAGCGGTATATGGGCGGTTTAATTAACAGGGGTATGCAAGGTAGTGTTTCCGCACAACGTGGTCTTAGGGAAGCTGAAGCAGATGTAAGAAGAACCGTAGCAGATACTGGCAGAGAAATGTTTCAAAATGAAGAAAGAGCAAAGTCAGATGCTAAGATGCAATATGCCAGGGGATTAGACCAGGATAAAGCGGAACGTACCCAAGCTGGATTAGGTCTTGCTTCTACAGCTTTAGGGGTGGCGGGTGGTCTATCTGATTTAAATGCACAACAAACAGAAAAATTAGCGTCAGAACAAAAAGAAAGTAATGCCTCAAAAACAAAAAGTTATGTTGATGCTGTTGCTAAATATGGGCTTGGTAATACAAGGAACTATGTAACACCAACAGGGGAAACAAGAACTACAGGCAGATTTGATCCAGACTCACCAGGTGGTACTACAATGACGATAGAAAGTAAAAGAGATATAGAGGAGTATGCACAAAAATCAAATATTAAAAATGCCAGTTCTGTAGCAAATACATTTGAAGCATTTCAAAATGGAAATGTAGATGCAGATAGTTTTGTTAAGGAAATGTCAAAACTTGGTATAAGTAAAGAACAAATTGCTGAATTAGTAGCAATAATGATGAAAGGTAAATAGACATGGCAAATCAATGGCAAGATGTATTAGACCTTCTTGGGCAAAAAAAAGCAAAAAAAGCATCGGATACTTTAAAGGCAAAGCGTACTTATAAAGACGAATTATACAAAGCATCTCCTGGATACAGGGCTCAACAAGAAAGAGATAAAGAAACAAAAGAAATTAAATCAATACAAGATTTAGCAGATGCAAAGAAAAAAAATTCTCCGCAAGAAGATATATTGCGTTTTGGTAAAAAGATTAAGGAATATCGTGATCTTGCATATAAAGAAAAAGTTATAACAGAAGATGATGGTGACAACAAAGTTGATAGAATAGAATACCTTCCCAGAAAAGATAATGAAATATTTAAAGGACAAATGGAAGCGTACTCAGACAGTTTATCAATGGCAAACTTAGCTCAAAAGTATAAATCCAGAACTCCAGAAATTAGAGGAATTAAAAATGAATTTGAGACTTTGGTAAAAAAATATAAAGAAGAAACGCCAGTATTTACAAATACAGGCGATAGCGATAGTACATCTTCAACTAAAATGGCTATAAAAAGAGCTACAGTAGATCTTGCAAAAAAATATGGTAAATCATTACCTTCTTTAATATCTGAATTATACTCTAAATAATGAGTGATATAAGACTTCAAGATCCATTAAGAAATTCTCTTGATGATCTAATTGAACAGGCACAGCAAGACCTGGAGCTTGAACGTAAACGCCAGGAAGCAATTATAACTTCTGAAGAACCAGATAAAGTATTAAGTGGTTTAAGTAAAGTAGAAAAACAGATTGAGAATGAACCAGTAGAAGTTCAGCGGTCTGTTTTAAATAAAGCGTATGATCCAGGATACTTTGATCGTGGGGTGCGTGGTGGCAATATTAGTAGAGCTATAGAAGAATATAGCCCTGTTAAAAATCAACAAGAAAAAAGACAGCCATTTTCAGAAGCATTAATAAATGATTTGGCTGGTGGTACCGCTGATCTTTTAGGAAATATTGCTTCTGCTCCTGGTTTTATATATGAATTACAAACACTGCCTCGTAAACTGGTTGCAGAAGTTACAGGAATAGAATTTTTAGATCCAACACCTTCAGCTAAAGCATTAACTAATAATCCTATTGCCAGATATTTTAAAGATGTAGCTACGCATTTTGAAGAAGAAAATACAAGATACGATCGAGAAATAACAGACTATATAAGACAGGGAAATGTGGTTGATGCTTTAGGGCTTACGGCATCTTCCATTGTAAAGTCATTGCCATATACAGCATCTATAATAGCTGGTGGATATGTTGGGCTTCCAGCAAGAGTAATATTACCAGTAGTTGCAACAGTGACTGGTGGTGGTAAAAGTGCAACACTCATTGAAGAAATGCCAGAATTTTCCGATGAAAGAAGAATATTAAATAGTTTAATAGATGGACTCGCAGAAGGTGGATTTGAAGCTATCGGATCTGCTGGTATTGGTAGACAATTAAAAAGATTATCTGGTGATTTAACAAAAACATTAGGTCGTAAAAAAGGTAATCAAGTATTAAAAGAAACCATTAAAAAGACATTTCAAGATAAAGCAAGTAGATATATCATGCTTAAATCTGGAAATCAAGAAGGTTGGGAAGAATTTGCTACTACAGTTGTACAAAATTTAAACGCACAGCTTACAGGCGAAGATCCAGACCGTGAGCTTTTTGCTGGTGCAGTAGATAGTTATATTGTTGGTTTTGGATCTGGAAGTGCTTTATCTGCTCCAACAGCAGTTCAAGTACGTAATCAACGTAAAAGAATAGAAAAGTCAAAAGGAAAAGTATTAGAATCTCTTAAAAGTGGTCAATTAAGAGAGCTATCTGATCAAGAAATCACAGACTTTGCCAGTTCATTAACACCAGAAGAACGCATGGAAGTCGGTATTAGTGAAGATGGTAAATTTGAAATTGGATCTGATTTAGGAAAAGAAGTTGTACGTAGAAATCTGGACATGGATAAATTTCCAGAGACTGAAAAAGAAATCAGAGAAGCCAATGCCAGATTAAATATAAAAGAGCAACAGTTTGAAGGAACAGATTTTACAGGAGCTTTAATTAATAAAATTGAAGAATCCACTAATATAAAAGTAGAAAGAGAATTTTTAGATCGCACATTAGCAGATGAAGCAGAAGAGCAAGGATGGACTGAAGCTGAAACAAAACAAGTATTAAAAGAACATGGCCTGGATGAAAACTCAGATCCAAGTGAAGTTGATCTTACTGGTACATCATTTGGTGGATCAATTAAAATATCAACTGCTGGTACCCCAGAGCGTATGGCACAAGAATATGTTGCTGTACAAGAAGAAATGGCTGAAGAATATTACAAGGCTGAACAAGAAAATAATCCTAACTTTGATAATGAAATCGAGCAAGAAAGAAAGGCATACCATGAGTCAACAGGAGAGCAAGACACAGGAGAGTCCGACATTGAATGGTTCTCAACAAAGGCGGTACATTTTGCAACACAAGGCAAAGTCCACGAATCAATCGGAGCCAAACTCAGAGACATCTTTAAAAGATTTATTGATACGTCTAAACAAATTCTCAAAGATGCAATAAAACTTAGAAGGGCAATCAAAGAAGGAAAAGTACCAGAATCCTTAGTTTCTAAACTTAAAGAGGCTACAGACTTTAAAACTGTAGGAAAAAAGGTTGATCAAGCTAAGAAAATAAAGCAAGTAGCTAAAATAGAAGGTCGTAAGGCAACTCCAGATGGTGGTGTTTCATACCGTATTAGTGAAGTAGGTAAAGTTGATCCTGTTGGCGTGTTTGTTATTGGTGCGGATATGGTAGCCAGGGATCTTGATGGTAAGTTAGATCCATTCGGTTTACGATATACAGAGAATTATAATGGTTTTGCATTATCAAAAGCGGGTGCAACTAAGTTAGTTAAAAACGGACAAAAAGGTTTTAACACGGTTGCTGTTATTGCATATGATAAAATAAAAGAAAGCCAAGTAGCAAACCCATCTTTTCAAAACAGAGTAAAAGAAAAGTTAGTTGAAGCAATTGGTAAACGAAAATTAAATAAACTGTTAAAAGAAAATAACGATGATGTTAAAAAAGTATCTGGTATTGTAAATAAAGAGATTCAAGAAGCAAATAAAGGCAAAGCAAAGAAAGACAAAAAAGAAAAAATTAATATGGAAGCTATTGCATTAGATAATGCAGAGCCAGATTCACCACAATTAAGACGAAAGATTGTCTATGTGGGTACGTTAAAAGAAATACGTACTGGAGAAGATCGATTTAGAAAGCATGATGTATACCCAGCAGAACAGATATTTGATACATTAGTAGAATTAAAAGAACCTATACCAATTGATGATTTAGTAGCGGATCTTCCCGATACGGATTTTCGTAAAAAAGGTTGGGGCATGATGGTCACACAAACAAATTTTATGATGACCGCAGACGAAAGTAATATTGCACAAGAATTAATTAAAATGGGGCAAGAGGGTAAAGATGTTTTTACAGGCACACCTAATCCAGATTATCAATTTTACAGCTCAGAAACAGATCAAACACTTACTGTTGAAGAAGCTATTAGTAAAAGCGGTGATGAAAAAGAATTTAAATCCAGACAATTTGTATCTCAATTAGATGAACAATTAGGATTAGGCACTGCAACCAGGGGATCGGTAGGTATATCAGAAAAGTATGGTAATGAAAGTGCAATAGTTACCAGGTTTTTTGGAAAGCAAAAACAAGAATTATTAGATTATCGTGGAGCCTTGACAGGATTAATGTTTGACCAGAAAGATGTAACTAATTTTATTGGCGATGATAGCGGTAAGCATTCTTTATTAAAAATAACAATTGATAAAACAGATTTAATTCATTTAAATGAAGTAATGCAAAATAATGGAATCCTAAGTCAAACAATAAGAATCAGAGGAAATAAGCAAGATATTTTATTGTGGGATAAGGGAGATATTAACACTAAATTGGTTCACGCAATAGCAGAGGATTACAATGCAAAAGAATACACAAAACAAAAAGGCGAATTTAAACCGCTCACAAATGAGTCCGATCGCAAAGAGGCTCGAAAAGCGTTTATTAAGATTGTCCAAGACTACCAAAGTAAGACCGACATTGATATCCCAAAAGCGTTCACCAAGTTCTTACCAGATTTCTACAAGCGTAAATCCGATCAAGAACAACTCTTAAAACAGCTAAAAGCTAAACCAAAAGCAACATATCGGTTAACTCCCACTTTCTACTCTCAAGCAAATAGAGTAGTTACAGATAAATTTCCTCCCACAATGAAGTCTCAATCCGTTGAGAACTTCCTTAAAAAGAACCAGGTCAAACCAGAAGAAATAGAATGGTTAGATTTGGAATCCTTATTAAAAGGTAAGCAGAAAGTCACCAAAGAAGAACTCCAGGAATGGATCCAGGCAAATAAGATTGATGTCCAGGATGTTACATTTGGTCAATATAAAGAAGATCCAAAGGCTAAAAAGCAACTGGTAAAATTATATGAAAAACGATCACAAGAATTAGGCTGGTTTGTAGGTCAAACAATTAAAATAAAAATTGAAGGTTATGAAGATGAAATTCGTGATAAATTTAAAGTTAAGGTAGTAGTTATAACAGGAGAAGGAGCATCTATAAAAATTACAGAAAGATTACAAGATGGAAAATTGAATCCTATTGGGTATTTTAATAAAGATGGTTACAAGATATACAATGAATTGGTAGATAAACTATGGTATGAAAATCGGTTTAAAAGTTTACATAAGTTAGAAAAAGAAATTAATGAATTAGAATCTAAAGAAGCTGAAATGAAAGAGAGAAAAGACACTGAATATGAGTCTTATCAACTTCCTGGAGAAAAAGAAGATTATCGTGAATTGCTATTGACGTTACCTAAATCAGAAGATAATTTTAAAACTGGTCATTTTAAACAACCAAATATATTGGCTCATGTACGCTTTAATACCCGCATATCGCCTACTGGTGAGCGTATTTTATTTATAGAAGAGCTTCAGTCCGATTGGCACAAAGAAGGCCGAGAAAAAGGATATAAGAAAAACTTAACAGAATTACCAGAGGGTTATACTGTTAAGAAATGGGAAGTTAGTAGAGATGAAAAAATGTTTGAAAAAGCCAATTTTAGCGATAGAGTTAATGATAATTTTTCTAAAACTAAAAATAGATATCAAGTTAAAAATCCATCTGGTGGTAGTGCGGGTGGTGTGTTTACAACAGAAGAAAGTGCTATTAAAAATGCTTTAGGAAATTTAAATGCAAACAAAGTTCCCAACGCTCCATTTAAAGGTAACGGCTGGATAGAACTTATAATGAAAAGAATGCTACGCCACGCCAGTGATAATAACTTTGATCGCATTGCCTGGACTACATCCAACCAACAGATAGATAGATGGAGAAACGATCTAAGACAAAATGTAGATCAGATACAATGGCAGAAACACAATAGTGATGTTTATTATGCTTCTACAGATACATTTGTTTATGACAATGTTATTATTAATGGTTTAAAAAAGAACGAGAACGTATTTAATCGTACTATACCAATAGAAGGCGAAACAACTATTAACGGTCAAAGAGTTACCTTAGAAGGATTATTAGGTAAGCAAATGGCTACCCAGATCCGTAATAGCAATAAGCGTACTGGGATCATAGAAGGTGATGATCTTACAATTGGTGGTCAAGGTTTTAAAGTTGTATATGACTTTGCAATAAGTAAGATTTTAAACAAAATGGGTAAGAAGTTTGGTGCAAAGGTTGACCAGGTAACCCTTCAGACTAAACAAGTTGAAGGATTTGAATCAGCGGGGTTTGCTGGAAAATATCAACCTTCCATTAAAATTACCCGCAAAATGAAAGAGTTCGCATTAAAAGGACAACCTACATTCAGACTTAGCAAGATGTCATCTACAGATGAGGTATTAGAATCATCGTCTTTTAAGAAATGGTTTAAAGGATCTAAAGTAGTAGATAAGCAAGGTAAGCCATTAGCGGTTTATCACGGATCTGGAGTTTCATTTGATCAATTTTATCCAGATCAATTTTTTGCTACAGATATAAAAGATTCTGAATATTATGCAACTGGTTATCATTCTAATGCTCCTCAAATGTATCCAGTATATTTAAAAATAGAAAATCCAGTTAGAACTAATGGAATTGCTTGGCTTGGAGATGATCAAAATTATTGGGAGGAATTAATTAATGAAACTGGAATAGATCTATCCTTAGATGAAGCAATTA
>VMHT01094125.1_pt1 | contig 22452 bp, 58 predicted proteins | sample 4693611 | NCBI WGS metagenome assembly VMHT01 (sample SAMN12280063, study PRJNA550983) | marine metagenome | isolation source: seawater sampled from same location over 5 years 0.02-0.2 micron viral filtrate | place: USA: collected off the coast of southern California halfway between the port... ...
GGATGCCCATTATTAGGTATAGGCCTGTAGTGTTGTACGTTGAATTTCTTCGGCATCCTTAAGTCTTACAGCTCTATCCTCTAAAAAGCTCAGAGTCTGTTCACCACTAATTGTTTTTCTCTCTCCTCTACGCTCAATAGCCTCTAAGAGAACAGTTCTTGTTCCCAGCAGCTTCTCTATACCAATCATAACCTTCTGCAACTCTTCTGCAGTCTCCTGATCTAAGTGCCAATTATTAATCAATGTAGTGTACTGGTCTATCTTCTTGTTGAACGCCTCTAACTGATCGTCAAGAGGATCTCTTTGTAGTTTGCGATACTTCTCTATACCTGCCTGCACTAAGGGATGTTTAATGTCAGCCCAAGAGGGCTTCCCAAAGATGTCCGCTATAATCTGTCGATAACGATCTTTCTCATTCAAATATCTATAAGGTGAATCATAGTCTTGACTCAGAGCTATAAACTTCATAGCTTTCTGCCCTAACTTTTTTTCCTTTAATACTTTTTGGAACTCTGGAACGGCTAATACACCGTTGTCCTCATCTATTATGTCCTCTCCTTTCTTACTTATCTTTAATAGATACATTTATACTTTATCTAATTTGTACTTAAGCAAAAAGCTCCCTACGTCTATGCCATCAGAATAACCAACAGGCACCTCTACCTCTTCGTAATCATTCGTTAGCTCATTATAATATATATAATTTAAAGTCTCCACTATAGGATCATTAAAATATATACCTCTTTCCAGTATCTTATAATCATGATCTATTAGCCAAGTATCTATCTCATTATCTAAAGCTATACTAGGTGCGAAAACTGAAAAATCATCTGTTGTATATACTAGTTCTAAGTCTCCCTTCCCATTTCTTTTTATATTTCCAAACGGAGTTTCTATAAAACCTTTCACGATGTCTTCTAGTTTAGGCATTAGTATTTTGGCTTTCTAGGCTTAGTCTTAGGCTTTGTCTTTGTTTTAGGTTTTGAATATGCCATTAGTATTTGAATTTAGGATTATTATTACGTGCTTTTTTTCTCATACAGGATTTACACTTACAACCTGATTTACATTTCTTGTTTGATTTATGCATATCGCAAATATAAAAAATTTTTTTTAGTTGTGAATGTGTGATACCCTCTGCTGCACACCCCGTGTGCTTCCAAAACTTTTGGCTACCGCCATCTATTTATTCAAAAATCAATTCATTTTCTAACTTAACACACACACATTATGTCATTATTCAAAGAAGTAATCGGACAATTCAAAGACTATGGTGCTATCAAAGCAGCTCAATACAAGACAGTAAAAGCAATGTGCCAAACAGTAAAGCACTACAAGAAAGAAGGGAAAGCAGTAGCGATGGATGCGTATAAAAAGAAACTAAACGGTATTAAAGATAGCGTAAAACATATAACTAGCGATAAAGAACGAATGCATGACGTAGCTGTTGTAGCAGATGCTATAATGGTAGGCGTTGGAGCAGCTATCATTGGTGTAATTATAAACGATTAACGAGTGTAAACGAGTGATACACTCTCAATACCCTAAATATCACTCAAAAATCAATCATTTAATCACAGAACTATTATCTACACTCACTGACTAGCAGTACGGTGCGGAAAAGAGATGTATCTCATTCTACCCGTTGTAAACAGTGCTATGTATTTAGTAGTTCTATTAACTATTAACTAAACAATTAAACTTAGAAATTATGGACAAGTCATTCACAGAAGAAATGAAATCATTTTTAAACAATGCAAAAAACAAAGTAAACAAAGAAATACATCACTACTCACTTGCTGAAATGAAGCGAGATGTAATGAAAACTGCTGTTGTAACATCAACTGCTTTGGTTACTATCATAGTTGCATGTGCAACTGGTGAGTAATCACCTTATCCCTTGGAACAAGTGTTCGTAACATTCAGCGATGAGTGCAAGGGAACTAACTAAATCAATTTATTATGAACAATCCAAATTCTCTGGATATTTTATATCCTGTCGATCATGCTTTCAATCCAAGCGATTTAGAAGCTAGAAATGAAAACCACATTGATGATTACATTGATGTATCATCAGAACAGTGGGAAGAAATGTTAGTACTTGACATAACTGATCCTAATCAGTTGTAGTCAACAATATATTATGCGTAATAATTACCGACTATTGCGCATAGAACTAAAAGGTAAAAAGGAGGATACAAGTATGAACTATGAACTTTTAGCCGTCAAAGGAGATAGTACTTTAGTACTAGTTTCTGGTTGCTCTCTTGAAAGAGCAGTTGACATTATGATAGAAGCGTCAACAAATGTCTATTTAAAAGATAGATCGTTTACGTTAGAACCTGTTGCTGAGGGAGCAATTCCTGTAACAAAGCACAGCTTATTGAAAAAATAGGCTGCCATCCACGACTTTAAATTCTGAGTTGCTCACTGTGAATTAATCACTACGATTAGTATACAGCTGGGCAGCCAAGAAAGTCGTAAAGAACAACTGTGCTATCTCGTATGGAGCAAGGTATCTGATCCAAATACATTCCTGCATAAGTCGTCAACTATTTCCGTTGGGAAAACAAATGTATAAAATTATTTATTAACTCGCAAAGAATTTTGCGGCTGGAGAAACTATTATGAAAAAGATAATCGATTTATTTAAGTTCATTGGTATTCTATCAATCAACATTTTATTACTGTTTATGTTCGCATTAACAGGCGACATCAGTATGCTCATACTATTACCACCTGCTGTAGTAGTATTAATATTAACCCTAAACAATTCATCGTTATGAAAAGAAAAGCGATACTAGTAGGCTCTAAAGATAGAGCTAAAGTAAAGAAGCGTAGAAGACGCATCGGAACGTTCACCTCTGAAGCACTTAAGTTGCAAAGAGAAAAACTTAAATCTATGTCGATTTGGGATAGAATCCTTGCTGACGTATCAAACCTGTAGGCCTTGAGGCTGTCAGGTGACTCGTTGTCACCTACAGGTACTATTATTAACTAAACTTAAACATTATGTTAGAAGAAAAATTAAAGCAACTCTTAGAAGAACAGAAAGAGCTTTTAGAACAAGCAACAAAACTGCGTCAAGAAATTGATAAAGATGCAGAAGAATTAGCAAACGCTATAAAAGACTTAAAAATAAACCAATTATTAAACTAATCAACTAATGTCTTACAGGTTAAAACAAAAGACGTAAACTAATCCTGAGAATGCGTATGATTAAACTAGGAAAAATTACAAAGACTAAAGACATCTACAAAAGAGATTGCGTAGAGTTTAATAATGGAAGTGGGAAAGTGCAACGCGTTGTGTTAAACAAGAACGTTAAAGTTCCTAACAGCATATTTAACCTACCAAACGCTATAGAAGCCTTTCATGCTTGGATTAGCAAACAAAGTGGCATTGTTAAATGGCTTGGTTATGAAGGTAAAATAGATGGATATGACTATCAAGTTTACAACCTTGTTAATGCAAGCTGGTTAGATAAATATCTTAAAGAAGGTAAAAAAACGTGGAACAATAAACAATAGAAACTATGGCAAACATTAAAGAATTACTCGGAGCGAAAGCTAAAGCTGTTACTACTAACAGTTACATTGTTGTAAACAACAATAAGAGAGACGGTAAACGATTTGAATCTAAGAAAGCAATTAGATTTAGACGTAAAAAAGATGCAACTGAGAAGTTTGCAAACGCAATATTAAACTATTGCTTAACACATAAATTATATACAGCGAAATGAAAGAAGAAAAAACATTAACAAACAAGCTATTCCGCCTAGCATTAGGTGGTTTAGCTGTTGTTGTAGGAGTTTTTATCCTTTCAACTACAATAAGTATTATAGCATCTTTTATAATCGGACTAGCTCCGCTTGTTGCGATTGCAATAGTAGCAGGAATAATTTATTTCACCTTTAAAAAATAGTATAGAGGCTATCATGAATAAAGACAAAATGTTAAGTGAAATAACAAGAGTAGAAGCAGGATCCTACAGAAATGTAGGTTGCAATATGCTCGGTTATTACACAAAAGAACCGATAGGTTATCGACAAAACTTAGAAGCTATATATAGTAAACTAAGCATTGAAGACTTAAATACTCTATACAATATAAAAGTAATAGAGTTCAAAAACTTATTAAAACTTAAACTAAAAAGTAAATTATGAAAACATACCTTTTGATTGAAAAAAACAGTGCGTTTATGCAAACTTTTAAATCCTTTGATGATGTATTAAAGGAAATAGAAATTATAAACAAAAAACATTTTGATGGAAGTCACTGGTCTATTTTCGGAAGAGGTTCAAATGATGAGCCTTATAATATTGATAGTGCAGTTCTGCAAAAAGAAAGAAATTGGGAATGCGAATATACCACCTTTTTTATAAGGTGTATTGATGGAAATACTGGAGAAATAACAGATTTAGATACAGAAGAAATTATTAACTGGGGTCTTGGACCAAAACCACAAAACGATTAAACCATGAAAAAATCAACTAACGTAAAGCAACATTTTGTAGCAAGAGATCTTTTAGTAGTTAAAGAAGGAATAGGTAGACTAATAGATACACAACTAGAAAATATTATAGACCAATCTAATTATATTGCAAAGAAAAATCTTGGTTTAATTAGATATAAAGCATCTAATAGAAATGGTCATTTTAATTACACTAATCCAGGACCTATGACTTATGATGAAGCAGTAGAGTTTTATCATAAATGGAAGGGTACAGACGATTTTTGTATAACACCAATAAACGATGAAAGAGGAGTTGAAGGACCATTATATGCTGATGGTAATAGTTTTCATGGATATATTAATAGAATAGATCCTGAAAAAGAAATAGCATGCCCTAGACATTATCCTCGTCAAACCGTAAAGCAACTAATAAAACAATTAAAAGAACAACAAAAAAAAGAGGTATGAGTACACAAGAATTTTTACTAGCAAGAGTTGAGGCTCTTCAAGACAAAGTTATAGAGCTAGAAGCAAAGCTTAAACTAGAAAACGAAAACAAACGCAGGATTGTTACAGACTTGCAAATGGACATTGACGAATTAGTAAATGTAATTAAAGGGCTTGACCCTACAAATCCAATCTTACAATATCTTACAATATGACAGATCCAACAGAAATTAAAGACATGCCCTGCAGTTGTTGTGGGGCATTTGTATCAGAAGACGAATTACATGAAACAGACCACGATTGGGGTATATGTTATGAATGTGAAAAAGAACTAGAGAAATTATGAAAATAAAAGACCTTATAAGTAAACTACAAGAAGTAGAAAATCAAGATAGAGAGGTATCTATTGTAATAGGAAACGAGGATAACAACTCTATGGTATTTGATGAGTTTGGACTACACAACACAGAGGATAACGAAACAAGCATAGAGATATTTTGCTTTGACAACTATATGTTTGAGCAAGATTACTGCTACTCAATAAGGGATATTAAAAACTAAATTTAAAAAGATAGCATGAAAGAAAATAATAAACTAATAGCAGAATTTATGGGTGGCATAAAATCAAGTGTACCAAATTTAATTAACATGCCACAAACAATAGGTCAATCAAGTATCCTTTGCGTAAAAGGTAGCGAGGGTTTACCAAGTAGTATTTACAAGGTTGAAAAGATTAATAAACTTAAATACCATTCCTCTTGGGATTGGCTGATGCCAGTAGTTGAGAAGATAATGATATTAGTAATGGAAGATGATTCTAATGAACTTTACAATTCAGAAGAATGGGATAACATTACGCACACATTAGTTCAAATTCAAATTAAATCTGTCTATAAAGCAGTAGTAAATTTTATTAAAGAGTATAACCAAAACGACTAACATTATGGAACAGAACAATAAACTTATAGCAGAATTTATGGGGCATAAAGTAAATTTTGGATTTAAAAAAGATGGGGTCTTATTTTTAGGGCGTCATATACATTTAGATGAATTAAAATACCACAAATGTTGGAATTGGATTATGACTGTAGTGGATAAGATAGAATACATTGAATCTATTACACACGGAAATCAATTCCAAGTAATTATACGTGAAGAAGAAGTAAGTATTTACGATAAACACACTCAAACACATATTGTATATATTCCTGCTGACGGAGAAAGCAAATTAACTAATACTTACAAAGCAGTAGTAGAATTTATTAAAGACACAACACGAGATGTTAAACCTAAAAACCAAAAAGATGTGCTTAAGAAGTGAAGATGCAAAGAAAATCAATAAGCAAAACGATATTGATATGAAAAATAAAATTATAGCAGAATTTATGGCAGTTAAAACCATTGCAATAGATGAGTTATATTCTATACTTAGACAAAACAGAGAAAATGGTTTTATACATACACCACAAGCCTACACTATAGAGGAACTTAAATACCACAAATCTTGGGATTGGCTTATTCCTGTAATAAAAAAGATAGATGCTTATGCCAACGAGGAAATGTCTTTTAATGAATTTAATGAATATAGAGATAAATATGTATTCATACACGATTTATCTGTACATAACGACATAAAAGATATTTATAATCAAGTAGTAGAATTTATTAAAAACCAAAACAACTAGAAATTATGAAAAAAACAGTAAAGAATTTATTTAGAAGCCAAACACAAGACGTAAAACTATTACGAGACTTTATGTTTGCAAAAGATTACGAAAAGTATATCTACAAGTATAGTGATTCAGTATATAATGCTATTGATGTTACTATGCAAATAGGTAGAAAATCAGTAAAAACAGCCACCGTACTTGCAACTGCTACAGGTATGATCATTGGAACAATAGCAGGAACTATATTTGAATAATTATGGAAGCAATTGATATTGGAATTATGCTCGCCTCAATAGCATCGTTTATGTTTGTAGTATGGGTTTATAAAGATAGACCAGAAGATAATTATGAAAATTAGAGAAGTTAAACGTAAAGCTATGGTTGTAAGACCAAGTGGTAGGTCAACAGATTATATTACACCTTCTTTTGGCCACGGCTGTTTATACAACTGTAGTTATTGTTATATGAAGCGTCACAAACCTAAAGGCTTAGACGTTGCTAACAATTACAAAGACATATTAGAAAACATATTGGCACATAGCAGGTTTGCAGAGCCTGATAAGCCAAATCAAACACATCCTAAATACATAACATACGATATTAGCTGTAACGAAGATTTTTCTCTCCACGCAAAATATCATAAATGGAAAGAAATATTTCAGTTTTTTATAGACCAACCTGAGCTTATGGGTTCGTTTGCTACTAAATATGTAAACTCTAAACTCCTTGACTTTAACCCAAAAGGTAAAATTAGGATAAGGTTTAGTTTAATGCCACAAAAATTAGCAGATATACACGAACCAGGAACATCTAAAATAATTGACCGCATAAAAGCTATAAATAAATTTATAGAAGCAGGATATGATGTTCATGTAAATTTTAGCCCAGTGATATTGTATAGAGATTGGGAAAAAGATTATGCAAAATTGTTTGATATGCTTAATGATTATGTAGAATACAAAAATCAAGTGTATTCAGAAGTTATATTTCTTACACACAATGAAGGTAGACACGAACATAATCTTAAAGACAACCCTAAAGCAGAGAAACAGCTTTGGGTTCCACATCTTCAAGAAATAAAAACATCACAATATGGTGGTAAAAACTTAAGATATGAAAGAAACTTAAAAGCAAAATACATTAAACGATTTAAAGAGATACATGGCTCTATAATTCCATGGAACAAGATAAGATATATCTTTTAAACACGTCACAAATGACAGTAACAGTTTGGATTATTGATTATATCGTTCTAAATTGGGCGAGATATAATAAAAATGACATAGATCACATACGCTTAATAAATAAGCATTTAAAAGTAAGAGAGCCAGGCGATCTTGATTATATACAAGTAAACATGACTATAGAAGAGTACAAACAACTTAAATTAAAATAAACATGAAAAAAGGGTATCACGATTACGTTCCACATATAAAGATTGAAAAGAAAGAACCTAAAAAATACAAGAGCGGATCCAGCTCGTTAACAGTTCTTCGTACAATACCAAAGAAACCTATAAGCTATCTTACTCACATGGGAGAAATAATACAAACAACAGATAAAAAAGGAAATGTTAATGTTGATAGTTTTGTATTAATGTTTGGAACGCAGGCACCAAAACCTAATCCAAGTAAATTTTATGTAAATGCATTATCAGCTCAAGCGTCAAAAATACTTGACAAATGATGGAGCATAAATCTATATGGATGTGCCAATATAAAGTAAGAGTTTGGAAAGAAGTTTACTCTAACAAAACTAAATCTACAAAATTGTCACATTTATATAAAGATTATAATGTTGAAACTCTCCTTAAAGGTAATTGTGAAAATGATCTGATAGATCAAAAATTAAACTCTTATGCTTATGGGCAACTTAAAACAAAATACCAAGGAAAATACTCCTGTAAATTAGAAGTTGTAGGAGATATAAAGCGTATTTCAAAGCACGGATTAACCAATAATAAATATCAACAAAAACCAATTTAGTATGGGATTAGACATGTATTTAAGTAAGAAAACTTACGTTAAAAACTGGGCACACAAAAAACACAAAAACAGAGTTGTAGTAACTACAGACGATCAAACAAGATTAGACATTAAGCCAGAAAGGGTGACCTATGTAGAAGAAGAAATTATGTATTGGCGAAAAGTAAACGCAGTCCATGCATGGTTTGTTGAAAACGTGCAGGACGGCATAGATGAATGCCAATTATCAGCTGTAACTATTGAACAGTTAGATACACTTGCAACAATATGTGAAAAAGTAGTTAGGGATAAAAACCCTGAACTATTACCAACATCGTCTGGGTTCTTCTTTGGCTCAACAGAATATGATGAGTATTATTATCAAGAAATAGAAGAAACCGCTAAAGTATTAAGAGAAGAAATTAGAAACAATCAAGATGACTATCCTGAATATTATTATCAGGCATCTTGGTAGTATTAACAATTAACCACTAATAACTAAATCAACCACTATGAAACAATCAGTTTTAAAAGAAATCGGATTAGATTTCACAGTATCAAAAAGACCTTTATGTAGAATAGACAAACAAGTGTCTGTTAATGAATTAGGTCAATTAGCAACACATGATAAACTTGTGGAAACAAATTGGTATGCAACGACTAACGATTCAACAGATGAGTCGCTTGGTGTTGTTGGCAACCAATACGCTGTTACACAAAACGAACAAATTATGGAAACATTAGAAGAAATAGCCAAAGACAATGGATTTACAATTAGTCATTCAGGTCCACTAAACGGTGGTAAACAATGTTTTGCACAAATAAAGCTTAATGAATCTATGCAAATAGGTCCAGATGAGCTTGTAAAATATGTTGTTGCAACTTGGGGGCATGATGGCAAACATGGTGTAAGAATAGGTTATGGTAATAGAGTAGTTAGTTGCTCTAATCAGTTTTATCAATTTTACAATAAAGCTCAATATAAGCTTAGACACAACTCAACTATTGAGGAGTCTTTGCGTTCTATACCTATGATCATGAACGAATACAAAGATTTCGAAGATGATATGTATAGAAAGTTTGAAGAGTGGACTAAAGTACCTATCTGGACTGATAGAAAGATTATGGATTTTAGAAATGGTTTATGGAAAGACTTGTTAGATATAGACAAGAAACTATCTATAGCAGAAGCTAAAGAGAAATACTCTACACGCAAATGGAATGCTGCAATGGATTTACAGCAGTCTATTAACACAGAAATGCAAGTCCATGGTGATACACTGTGGGGTTTGTTTAACGGTGTTACACACTTTGTAAACCACAAAAAATCTGTGCCTAACAGACCATTTGGTAGAGATGAATCACTTATTATAGGTGGAGGTGCAAAACTTGCAAACAAAGCCTATAAGATGATAGACGCATTTGCTGAAACACTTTAATTAACAGGGGGGCTTCGGCCTCCCTTTTTAACCTTTAACTAAAAACTAATGAAGATGAGTAACGTAATAACAGAAAGAATAGCAGAGTACGACTACAGTGAGTTTGTAAATCTTGAAGCTAAACATTATTTACAAAATCCTGATGATTTTATAGAAAGATATGAGTTTTATGAACTTGACGGAGAAGAAGTCAATAGAGTTGGCGATTTAAAAGAATCAGAAGTTACAGAAGAAATAATACAAGAAGTAGTATGGCGTGACGACTTGTTACCTGGCGATGCCTGGGAAACATTTGAGCTCGACATGAGTTATTTTGACCAATATTCAGGAGAAACTTTTTCTGTTATTGGAACCAACATGGGTTGGCAAAATAGAACAGGACAAAAAGACGTAGAAGTAAGAGACGGTATGGATTTGTTTAAAGCTATAGAAGTCAACTCTGATTTCAATGTAAGATTCTGGAGAGACTCTGATGACAAGCCTGGTGTTTACCACGCAAGAATATCACATCACGACTCTCCTACAGGAGAATATTATGAATTTTCACTAAAACAATAACTATGAAAAACTACAAGTTAATTTACATTCCTCACGGACATGAAAATGCAGACGATCCATCTGATTATCAACAATGGATAGACATAGAAGCAGAGTGTATAGACGATGCGATAGAAGATGCTCAAAAATATGGGCAAATGGTAAACATATTTGAAGACAATTAATATGAAAATTGACCAAGTATATGTTATATACTACACAGAAAGTGGTGGTAACAGGTATGCTGAAGCTGTTACTGACAACCTTGATGCATGGATTAAATATCATAATTCAGGAAGAGAGGAAGAAGACAAAGAAGAGTTAGATGATTTTGAAATAGAAATAATAAATTACTTTAAACACAATTAAACTATGGGAGCACACACTTTTGAAATTTTATCAGTAGGTAGATTTAAAACAGCAAGCGAAGCTTACTCGCATGAATGCGCAGAAGCAGAATATTTTGACGGACATAGTCCGTACAATGGTACAATTAGTACAACAGACGGTTGTTATAGAAGAACAGGCTTTCCAAGATACGGAACCAGAAAATTTGATGGTTGGATTGGAAAAGAACTGGATGAAATGAACAAACGAGATTGTCGATTTATAGAACTCGAAGGAGCTGCATTAAAGAAAATAAAAGAAAAGCACGGATATAAAGGTAGGAAAGGCATTAAAGCTTTTTACTTTTATGGATGGGCTGCATGTTAAACCAAATAAACAATTAATTATGACTAAAGAAGAATTATTAGAAAAGCAAAATGTAATCTATACAATTGCATTAGATAGAATCTGGGATCATCTTACTGCCGAAGAGCAAGATGACAAAGAGTGGATATGGATTGATATGGAACATGAACTAAACAGATTGCAAAATGAGAACACAGGAAAGGTACTTAAACGGTTATTCGATCAGTGGGGAGACGACAACAGCAAAGTTAAATAAGAAAAAGTTAAACAAGGTCTACATCGATGCTATAGACTTTGTTTCTAATCTTATTGGCGTAGACCCTGTTCAAATGATGAAAAAAAATAGGCGTAGAGATTTAGCTACAGCTCGCCACGCATTAGCATACTACATGAGAAAACATACAGATTTAGGTTTTCAGCGTATAGGTGATTTAATGGGTGGTAGACATCACGCAACTATATTGCATAGTTGTAAGCTAATAGAAGAAGCTGCGCCTTACAATGCTTACATAAGGACTATTAAAGAATCTATAGATCATTTAGTTGTGGCTCAAAATAGAACTTTAAGGCAAGAAATATTGCGATGCTTAAAAGTGTATACTAATGATAACACAAGAACGCAAGCAATAATTAGAATAATTAATCAATATGTTAAACCAGAACAAAAAGAAAATGAAAGACACTAGTATTATGGCTTTTGTAGAACTCATGGAGAGTGGCCAATTAAACAAAATGGAGAAAATAGTATTACAAGCTTTTGCAGATTTAGGAGGTAAAGCTACAAATTATCAAATAGCTGAATATCTTAAACTACCTATTAATCAAATTACAGGTAGAACAAATTCTCTTGTCAAAAAGAACACAATGTATGCTTATGATCGAATAAGAAATACTGTTACTAACAAGCTTAACTGGGAGTTTAGAATTTATCCTGATTTATTTAACCAATAATTAACTAAAACCAAACTATTATGCCAAATCATTGTAGTAATTACCTGACAGTATCAGGTAAAAAAGAAGACATGAAAAAGTTTTACAACAGTTTATCAGTCATGCCTAAGAAAGACGATGCTGATTCTTATGACGAAGAAGGTAGAGTCTTTGATTTTAACGATTTTATCTTCAGACCTAAAAGCTTAGAAATAACGTCTGGCTCTCAAGTGAAAAGCGCTCTAGAAGTCTTAGATGGTAAAGCCAATATGGGTCCTGGAGGAGACTATCCTAACCTTACAGAAAAAGACATTGAAGAAGCTAAAATCTACAAAAGCAATGTAGAAAAATATGGCTTTGGAGATTGGTACGAATGGTCTTACGCAAACTGGGGAACTAAGTGGAATGCATACGATGGCTACATAAGTAATGTAGATCCTGAATGCTTTCAAGTATCATTTTCAACAGCTTGGTCGCCACCAACTCCTGTAATAATGGCAATGTGTAAAAAGTTTCCTGAGCTATACATAGAAATGGAATACCAAGAAGAAGGCATGGGCTTCGCAGGAACTATGGGTTCTGATCCAAACAGTGAGTTTTATGATCACGAAGGTGAGCTAATTTACTTAAGCGAATGCTGTAACGAAGATGTAAACATTAACGAATGGCAAGAGTATTGCGAAGAAAACGATTTAGAGCATTATGAAACATGCCCTAAATGTAAAGAGTCTTGCGAATCAATAAGTGAAATTAAATACAACTAATTATGAAAGAATTTAATTTAATGCGACTAATGGATAGTTGCTGTGTAACTATAGATCCAGATTATTATAACGAACTTATGGATTATCTACTTGAAATAGATGTAGATTTAAACATATTAAACATAGACGATCTTGTGGTTAATGGTATTCAGTTTCTCGACAAAGAAGATGTTGAAGAATTTGAGTTATACATATTAAAAGAAACCGAAGAAGGATGCTGGTGCATCTAATTATTAATTAAAACCAAAATCAAATGAAAAACCTGAAATTTATTAAAGGAACAGTTGCTATTGTAGTAGATAAGCACGAAAATCATGGAGTTGACCTGTTGTTAACGCCAAAAGATATTAAGGAATTGTCTACAAAAAGTGGGTATTTACCTATATCTATAAGAATAGATACACATGGAGATCCTTATGCGTACAAATCTACACATAAAATCGCTCCATCTAAACCAATTGTAGACGATGTATACGACTTAGCTCGTATTGCAGTAGAAGAAGTACCGCATCAAGATTTAGATGCTGTATCTGAAGCGCTGCACCAAACAGAATATAAAGAGGTTAATGACCATCTTGGGAGAAAGTCAGTTCATATTAACGATATAATAAATAAAGTAAACGAAGAATGGAAATCACGATAAATGCTGTTTTCTGTTTAGTGTTAGCTAATGCGATCTACCAGACCATGGTGTTTCTGGTAGACGCATCTAACGCTACAATAGACGGAATAAAAGATGGTGAAGGATACATAGACAACAGGCATTTTTTATTGAGCTGGGGTCTTGTGTTAGTAACTTATTTTGTTAAATCATTAATACTTTAATTATGAAACTAGGAGCAAAATTAGTAGATGTTAGAAACATGACAAACGTAGAGTTAAAAAATGAAGGCTGGGATGATTATTATTCAGAGCAGGATGATATAAAGGTTTTAGTCTTTGACGATGGATCTAGAATATATCCGTCTATAGATTACGAAGGAAATAGTCCTGGAGTTTTCTTTGGCTATAAAAACGTTAAGGGTAAAAATGAACACTTTGCGTTTTGATAATAGAAGCTATTGCTTTAACGTATGAGGCAGCGTTACGCCAAGCAGAAATCCCAGAAGGAGCATTACTGTTCGATTCAAAGATTCCTGCTAAGGCTAACTCTGATATATGGATAAAGCGTCTAGAGCGAATGTATCAGAATAAAGGGATGACTAATCGATTAAAAGGTGTACATGGTGAAATAAAGAAACGCCATGGAAAAGCCCTGTTAAGAGATTTGAATCGTGCCTTATCTGGTGTGTTAGTAATAGAATTGTCAGGTGCTGAACTGAAGCGGCACAGAGAGTCCAATAATATGAAATGGACTAGAAATAAAGTCTTCAGATTTATAACCTTTAATGATATATAGTATGTTTAAGAAAATTATGGAAAATCCTGTATCAAAACTATTGTTTCAAGCAGGAGTAATTTACGCAGGTTTAGCCTTTATGAGTCAAATGATTATGGTAATTACAGCTATGTATGCACCCTATGTTATAGGTGCTTTACTTATCATAATTTCCATACTAAATGTAAAGCTAAAAGATTTGTCTAACTAACCATAAATTAGTATCTTCACATGCCCATGAAAAAATCTAAAATTGACCAAATTTGCGAAGAAGTTGCATACGATTTAAAAATCGATAAGAAGCTTGTAAAACAAGTGGTGCAAGAATTATTTGTAGAAATAGCGTCATCACTTGTGTTTAAAAAACAGCATATTTTGTTAAGGGGTTTTGCTAAGATAGTAATTAATGGAATAGCGAAAAGTAAATATAAACCTTTCAATCCAATGCAGTACGAAACTCGTGCTGAAGAGGAATGGAAAAAACCTAAAACAGATGAGTAAAGAAAAGCATGAAGCTTGGAGAGAGATGTTAAAAAGAGCTGACGAATCAAGAGATGATACGTTTGACTCTTGGATTGTTGACTTAACAGACAAAGAAGATCAACCTGAATCGTGTGGAATTGACGATGAGGATTGTGAAGCGTGTGGCTCGTAAAGTGCTACCGCACAACTATTTATTTAACCATTTATTAACCTTCCTAAAAACCAAATTATGGGAAAAACCAAAGCTCAGGTCTTAAATGACCTATTCAAAAAATGCAGCCTTACTACAGAGGATGTACACAAGCACAAATTTTATACTATTATAACTCGCTCTGGAATTGAAAAAGTTCAGGCGGCTTATAATATAGATGTAAACTATGAGATAGTTAATCTCTCAGATGACCACAAACATTGCTTAATAAAAGCAGTAGGTACTATGGGAGAATCTCGTACAGAAACATTTGGAGAATGCTCTCCTGGGAATAATAGCAATGCTTATCCTGTCGCTATGGCGGAAAAGCGTGCATTGTCTCGTATTGTTCTAAAGCTTGCAGGCCTATATTCTCAAGGAGTATTTGGCGAAGATGAGGCACCATCCTTTTCTGCGTCACAGAATCCTAAAAAGAAATTAGATCCTGCAACTTATAAAGTTATGATGGATACTGTTAAGTCAGATCCTGAAAGAGTTTTAGATGCATTACCTAAATACGAACTAACACCTCAGCAAGAAGAGGATTTAGTAAGCGCAGCTAACGCTGCAATATAATTTTTTATTCACGGAGGGGAGATAGTCTCCCTTCCATTTTTTAACCGAGCCATAAACTTACAAGGCTCAAAAATCAATTAATTATGAGTAATTTACAAATTACAGGAACAATCAAATCAATCGGAGAAGTACAAACTGGAACCTCTAAAGCCACTAACAAAGAGTGGAAAAAAGTAAATTTTGTAATCGAAACACATGGAGAATACAGCAAGTCTGTTGCTTTTAATGTTTTCGGAGTAGACAAAGTTGATAACTTTACAAAATACAACAAAGCAGGTCAAACAGTTGATGTAAGCTTTGATGTAGAATCTCGTGAATATAAAGGTCGTTACTACACAGATCTTAATGCGTGGAAAGTCTTTACCAATAAAGACGGTGCTACAGTCTCTGCGGAGCCTGCACAGAGCACAACTCAAGACGCTGGTAACTTACCATTCTAGATAGTAAATGCATCCCTGAAAGGCTCGCTAAGTAGGGGATGCTTTTATTTTCATATATTTGCAAAAACGCAAGTGTATGAAAAAGAGAACATTTTTCATTCCATACAGTACGCCATCATCTAAAAATGGTAAACGTTGGACTGGAAAACACATGATACACTCTAAAACAGTAATGAATTACATAAAGAATACAAAACCTTATTGGGAAGAATATTCTGAAGAGTTTAGAGATGTTATCGACAGCTTACAAAAGCCTGTAAATCTCTCGTTTAAATTTATTAGAGGTACAAGACATAAGTTTGATTATGTTAATCCTTTACAAACCGTGCAAGACCAAATGGTAATACATGGTTGGATAGAAGATGATAACTGTGATCAAATAATTCCCTGTTTTGAAAAATATGAATTTGATAAAGAGAAGCCAGGCTGTTATATAACCATTACTAAAAACAACCAGCTATATGAAAAACCAAGAAGTAGTAATGAAGACTCTGGGTAAAATAATAAAAGACGTTGAGTTTCTTATGGACATAATAATTCACGATTATAAACCAAAAGAAAAGAAAACATCTGATTATAGCCCTGACTTTATTAAGTTCTATAAAGCTTATGGTATAAATAAAACTAAGCATACAGCTTTTAGAAAATGGAGAAATCTTAATGATCAACAAAAAAATACGATCATGGAGATTATACCACTATACAAAAAAGCTTTTGAACCTAAATATAGAAAATATCCTAACAATTTTTTAGCTAATAACTGCTGGGAAGATTATTTATATTTACTTAAGTCTAAAAAACAATCAGAAGATAAAGCTGAAAAAATAGCTAAAGCACAGCAAGATAGATTAGACGCTTATAATTATTGATATGGATTATAAAGTAAATTCTAAAGAAGAAATCTATCAATATGTTAATCATGTTTACAAGAATGGATACAATAAAGGATTATCTACTGGTATGCAATGGCTTGACAAACATTATACATACCGTAAAGGTGAATTAGATGTTATTACAGGCTTTGCCAATATAGGTAAGACTACTGCTATATTTTATCTTATGATGCTTGCATCTGTAAGGTATAAATGGAGATGGCTTTGTTATTGTCCTGAGAATGAACCTGTAGGTGAAATGATTATAGATCTTGCAGAGATGTTTATAGGAATGACTGCCGACAAGTCAAAAACAGAAAGAATGGATAGACAAGTATTTGATGCTGCATGTAATTGGGTTATGGAGCATTTTAAAATAGTGTCATTTCCAAACACACCTACAATATATGACGTTATGGATTCTTTCCAGACTCAAATAGATGAAGGTAATTTTGACGGCTGTTATGTCGATCCTATGAATGATCTTGCTATAAACAGATCTATGAGTAAATATGATTATTACTATCAAGTATTGTCAGATATACGAAGATTTAAACAAAAGAATTTTGTTAAGTTTATATTAGTAACTCATGCTGTAACAAAAGCAGCAAGAGAAAAAAATGATGACGGCACAATACCAGCTCCTTCACATTACGATGTAGAAATGGGTGGTATGTTTGCCAATAGAACGGATAACTTTTTAGTTATACACAGGAATCCTAACTCTGAAGATTGGAGTGATACCCAAATACATGTTAGAAAAATTAAATTTCAAAAACTTGTAGGTATTCCAACACAAGATGACGAACCTGTAATATTAAAATTTGAACCGAGGCTCTGTAGGTTTAAGTCTTTGAATAAACAAAGAATGGTATGGGAAGATGTTTTAGAGCAAAACACCATGGATTTTATTGAAGCTAACAAAGCTACAATACAGCCAGAAATCTTTAATGAAAACAATTTACCTTTTTAAACTATGGAAAAAGTAAAAGAAATCTCTCAAGAAGAGAAAGAAATGCAAGCTGAAAAAGCTTTTAGAGAAACGCCTTTAGGTCAAAACATTACGCAACTTGAAGAGCATGTAGAAAATCATTTAGTTGACATGTTAAGTGCTGTTGGTATAGGCGTAACCGATGAGCAACGAACTGATATGATGACTAATTTCATTGCTGCATCTCACGCTGCTGGTACAATTCAGAGATTAGTTTGGCAACAAATGGACTTTGAAGCAAAACAACGTGAAGCAATTCAAAGTACTAAAGCTGAAAAAGCTGTAAAGAAAGCAGCTAAGAAAGAATCTACGAAAAAAAATAGATCTCGTGGAAAAACTTCTATGAAAAAAGCGTAGGGTAAAATAAAACCATTATATTTGCAACGATTTGGTTACATTGTTTACAATGGTTTTTTAGTTGGTTAATAAGATAGAGGCTTCGGCCTCTTTCTTTCTTTAAAAACAATTTATTATGACAAAATTACTAGAATCATTCCGTGACGATAAAATATATTATGCAGACTCATCGCATGTTACATGCTCAATGCTTAAGTATTTATTAAAGTCACCAGCTCACTTAAGATCTTATTTAGAAGACAGAGAAAAGTCTACTCCTGCAATGGTATTTGGTAGTGCATTTCACTGTATGGCTTTAGAGCCAGAAAAGTTTAACGAAAAGTTTTACATATTTGACACAAATCTTAGACCTGAAAAGGAAAAAGGTATGACATCTAAAATAAACAAAGCCTGGAAACAAGAAGAGTTAAAACTTGCAGAGTTAGAAGGTAAAGATCTTATTACCGCAGATGAGTTAGACAAGATAGATAGAATGTGCAATTCTTTATTTAACCACAGTAAGGTTAGAGATTTAGTTAATACATCAAAAAGAGAGCAGCCTTTTATATGGCATATAAACAGAATGCACTGTAAAGATATTATAAACGCTAAAGGTAAAATAGATTTACAATCTTTTGACTTTATAGCTGACATTAAAACTACAGCTGAGTTTGGTGGTATAGATAAGTTTAAATATGATTGCAAAAAGTATCATTATGATATGCAAGCAGCATTTTATTGTGATGCTCTTGGATTAGATCAATTTAAGTTTATTGTAATCGGAAAAGAAAACCCTCATAGCGTTGGAATTTACGATGTCTCACCTGAGTTTCTGGAGTCTGGAAGACGTAAGTACCACTATGCCTTAGACTTATATGAAAAATATTTCTTATCTTGTGACGAAAATATAGACTCCTATATAGAGGAAGGCATACTATAAGCAAGAAAAATGAAATTTACTTATAAAAATTGTGCTAAGAAAAAATCAGCAATAGATAAGCTTTTAGCCTACAACGCATCTTTACAGTCTAGTTTAGGTGTTGACTCTACTCCAGAAGATAAATTAATTGTTCAATCTGAAACTCATAGGTTAATGAGTAAGATTAAAGCTATTGATTCTGATTTTTATGATTACATAAACCCAAAACGAAATGGGTAATCATAGAATGAGGTTAAATCCTCATGAAATTGAAATCATTAAAGAGATGAGAGCAAAAGAAATCGCTCTTAATCTTAATGAAAACAATCAAATGAATAGCGTATACCTTGAATATTTAAAAGAAAGAGGTATAAATCCAGATGACGTTATATCAGTAAAGCATTGGCAAGCTATGAATGGTGAGCCTAGATTTTCTATTGTAACAAAAGAAGACAAAGTTGCTTTTACCGATCAAGACAGACAAGAACTTTTATATTCTATTGATAGTGTTATATCTAAACATAAAGTTATTGACTACCCTAAAACCCCTAAAACAATTGGTGAGCATTTGCTTGTAATTAATCCTGCCGATATACATATCGGAAAGTTAGCTATAGCTAAAGAAACTGGAGAAGAATACAATATGGAAATTGCTAAATCAAGAGTTTTAGAGGGAATTAGAGGTATACTTGATAGATGTTCTGGATATAATATAGAAAAGATACTTTTTTGTATTGGTAATGATGTTCTACATGTAGATAATGTTTTTAATACTACTACAAAAGGAACGCCTCAAGATCAACACGGAAAATGGTGGCAATCTTTTGAGTTAGCACTAGAGGTTTATGTGACAGCTGTAGACATGATGCTACAAGTTGCTCCTGTTGATTGCGTTCACTCTATGAGTAATCACGATTATCAATCAGGATACCACTTAGCACATTGCTTAAAATCTTGGTATAGAAAAAATAAAAATGTAACTGTAGATGAGGGTCCTTCATATAGAAAGTATTACAAATACTACAACAACATGATAGGATTAGAGCATGGAGATGGAGCAAAAGCAAATGATTTACCTTTACTTATGGCTCAAGAGGCTCCTAAAATCTGGGCTGAATGCGCTCATAGAACCATGTTTTTACATCACGTTCATCATAAAATAAAAACAAAATTTCAATCTGCTAAGGATTACATAGGTGTAACTGTAGAATATATGCGTAGTCCATCTGGTGCAGACTCTTGGCATGCTCGTAAGGGCTATAAAGGAGCACCTAAAGCAGTTGAAGGTTTTTTATTTCACAGAGATAACGGTAGGGTAGCAAGTCTAATACATAATTTTAATGAGTAGTATAGAAAATAAGGTTTGTATTAAAATATTAAACCGAGCTGCAATAGGTAAAGAAAAATACAATACCACAATGGATCGAAATGATCTTACTGAATTAGAGTGGTTAGTACACGCACAAGAAGAAGCTATGGATTTAGCTATATACCTAGAAAAACTTATTCAAATCAAAAAAAATGAAAGGACTAATAACGCTAATTGTAAACAAAGCAATTAAAAGAAACAAATCACTTTCTGTTGTTAAAAGATTTCTTAAAATAAAATACAACATACAAATATCAATTAAAGCATTAAAAAGGAGGTTTTATTATGAATCTAACTAAGAAGGCTTTAGAGATAATTAAAGAACAAAATACGACTATTTCAGAAAATAAATGCATGCAAGATTATTGTGATGCACTGTCTGAAGTAGAAAATATGAAAAAAGAGTTGTCTCAATTTAAAGGACAAATTACTGAATCATACAAGCTAAAAAAGAAAAGAGTTAAAATATTAGAAAAAGCAGTTCATAGTTTCTATGATTCTTACTTTAATATGGCTAAATATAAACAAATGTGGAGTCAAGAAAAGCAAAAAGGATTAGAACAGGAAATAGAATTTATTAATGCTATTACAAAAGCATCTAAATAATTATTTCTTTTTAATTTTTTCTATAGATCTTCCTGCAAAATAAGCTCCGTAAACAGTAATAAGTAAAGTTTGATAGATTGGTACATAAGCTGGGGCTATTTGAAAGCCTCCAGCATTACCATCGAATATAGATATAACAACAAACATTGCTGTTAAGAATACACAAATTAAAGGTCGTATATTTTTAGAAAGCCAATTATCAGACTTCATGTCTGCTTCCCAACGTTTAGTAACTTGCTCTTGAGCTTGACCTTCTGCTTTCATTAGAATCTCTTCCATAGCTCTTTTAGCAGCCATCTTTTCATCTTTAGATGTAGTTAGGTTATCAAGAACTTCACCAACCTGTTTGACAACTCCTCCACCTAATATATCTAACAATTTACTCATACTTCTGCGTACCTATATTTAGTATCGCCATCTTTATCCTTATAAGCCTCTAGTACTTGCTTACGATTGTCTTTTTCTTTTAAAGATATATGTATCCAAGAAAAGTCAAATTCATTTATCATTTGATCAAATTCTAAACCTGATTTTAAAATCCAATCGTAGATAACTTTATTGTTCATCTTCCCCACTGCCCAAAACTGGAGGTCCAATGCCTCACCTTTGCTATGCTGCGATCGATTGCTCCCACCAATAGCACGATTAAGTTCTTTGGAACGATAACCACTACTAATCCTGATAGGACCAACAGAGTCACGAAGAGGTTGTATAAGACCTGTAATAAGCCTTTGCATACTCTCCAAATGTTTTTCGGACATCTCATTTTTTATACCTAATCTTTTTGCTGTGTTACTGTGCTCTATTTCAGCACGAGTAAAATTTTTACTAAGTCTCATAATTTATATTTAAAAAGCTTCCATAACTATTTCATCTATAGAGTTTTGTACTTCACTCTTAGTGGCTTCCATAGTCATCATAATGTTAGCTTGAAATCTCTTTACTTCTTCGTTGTTATTAAATATAACAATAGTAGGAACAACTACTATTTTATACTCTTTAGACCATCTTGTGTCTGCAGTTATATCAACTCTTTTTGTTTCACAATCCGTTAGTTTTGACAACCAAGTTACTTTATTAGTTTCATTAAAACTTGCATTAAACTCAACAGCAACCATCCCATCAGGAAAGTCTTGTGAACATGCAATTGTTGATAAAAGCAATGTAGATATATAAATTATCTTTTTCATATCGCTATTTTGATAGTTACTACACCCAAAGTACTTCCTATTGTATTTGCTAACATGTCGTTCCAATCAGGATTGCCATGTTTTCTATCGTATATTTCTTTACCTGCACCGATAAACATTGAAACTGCTAACCCAGAAAGTAAAGAACATTTTTTGTTTTTAGTTTTGTTATATACTAAAGATGCAACTGTAGAGCTTATAAC
>VMHT01101750.1_pt1 | contig 22447 bp, 28 predicted proteins | sample 4693611 | NCBI WGS metagenome assembly VMHT01 (sample SAMN12280063, study PRJNA550983) | marine metagenome | isolation source: seawater sampled from same location over 5 years 0.02-0.2 micron viral filtrate | place: USA: collected off the coast of southern California halfway between the port... ...
AACTGATGCCGTAAGAACAGATGAAATTCAAGATGGTTCTGTTACTTCTGCAAAATTAAATGCTGCAACAGTAGTAACAGCTAGTGAGCAAGCGGCTGCAACTGTAAACGATACATCTTTCTTTACTACATCAGCAGCCGAAGCTCGTTTCTTTAATGCTTCTACTGGGGAAACAATTAAAGATGGTCAATCATTCCCTGATAATGACACTACGATTGCAACAACAGCGGCAATCAATGACAGGATTATTGATCTAATCGAAGAGGTTGGTGGCTTTGTTCCTTTAGTTTCAGAAGCAACATTCCCTGCTGCTAATCCTGATGTTAATAATGGTGCAGGAACTATTGTTTCAGTTGGAGTTCTCGGAGCTACTTATACACCAAGCAGCGGAACTTGCACGATTCCAGATTCAACTTTAACTAATATATCTGGCTCTAATGTAACAATTACTGACTGTGGAACTACAGTTTTAACAGCAGGATTTGGAGTCTTAGTTGAAACAACTACCACTCTTCATACTTATAAATTCCATCGCTTAACCCCTAAGGCTACTGAGGTTACAACTGTTGCTGGCATCTCAGGGAATATAACTACGGTTGCAACTAACAATGCAAATGTAACTGCTGTTGCAACTAATGCGACAAATGTAAATACTGTTGCTGGTTCAATCTCAAATGTTAATACAGTCGGAGGAGCAATTTCAAATGTAAACAATGTCAGCTCAAATATCTCTGACGTTAATAACTTTGCTGATCTATATCAGATAGCAACATCAGCACCGAGTACAGATGGAGGAGGAGGTTCATTAGCCGCAGGTGATCTCTGGTTTGATTCGTCTTCCAACAAGGCGATGAAGGTACACGATGGAACTAACTTCCAAGCTGTTACTCCTACTCAATCAGTCCTTTCAGACATCTCTGTTGTCTCAGGCAATATTACATATACAGAAGATCTTGGATTAATTACTGACTCCTTAAGTACAGGGACAGGAAACAGTATTGAAACCTGTGCTGACAGCATTACTCAAATCCAAACCTGTCATACCAATATCTCAAACATCAATGCAGTAGCGGCTGACGCAACAGATATAGGTGCGGTAGCTGGCAAGGCAACAGAGATAGGAAGACTCGGAACAGCAGACGCAGTAGCAGACATGAACACTCTTGGTACTACTGCGATTGTTGAAGATCTGAATCTGTTAGGAACTACTGCCTGTGTTGCAGACATGGCCCTGCTTGCAACAACAGATTGCATTGCTGATATGGCTCAACTTGCCAATACAGACATCATCGCCGACATGAATCTATTGGCTGTATCTGATGTGATCTCAGATATGAACGCCTTAGCAGTCTCAGACGTTATATCGGATATGAATACTCTTGCAGTTTCGGATGTCATATCAGACATGAACACATTGGCTGTATCTGATGTGATTGCAGATATGAATACACTGGCTAATTCAGATATTATTAGCGACCTAAATACACTTGCTACTTCAGATATTGTCAGCGATATGAACACACTGGCAACGTCAGATTGTGTTTCAGATATGAATACTTTGGCAACGTCAGGCAATGTGACAGCAATGGATAACTGCTCTGGAAGTATTTCAAATATAAATACAGTTTCAGGTGGAATCTCAAATGTAAATACTGTTGCAGGGATTCAAGCCAACGTAACCACAGTTGCAGGAATCAGCTCGAACGTAACTTCAGTAGCAGGAAACGCAAGCAATATAAACAGTGCGGTATCTAACGCCTCAAACATTAACTCAGCGGTTTCAAATGCTTCAAACATTAACTCAGCAGTTTCAAACGCAACGAATATAAATACAGTTGCAGCTTCAATTGCAGATGTTAATCGTTATGCAAATGAATATAAGATTGCAGGTTCTGCACCAAGTAGTCCAAGTCAAGGAGATCTCTGGTATGACTCAAGTAATACAGTCCTTAAATATAGAACAGCTTCTGCTTGGGCCTCTATTTCAGCAGGTATAGCTGATGTTGTTCAAGACACTACACCACAATTAGGTGGCGCATTAGATGGACAGAATAATAATATGAGTAATATAGGTACAATAGATGGAAGTAACCTTCAACTTGACTTTGGCACTATTTAAACTATGGCAAAACTTTTAAAATTAAGAAGAGGTACAACCTCTCAACACTCTAGTTTTACTGGGGCTGAAGGCGAAGTCACTATTGACACTGACAAAGAAGTTCCTGTAGTCCATGACGGCTCTACTGCTGGAGGACATCCAGTAGCAGCAGAGGATATGGCTAATGTATCTAGTGCTTCTATCGCTGGACGATTAGGTACAGACTCTATAGCAGTTGGCAAGATTGCTGCTGGAGCTTTACCAACAGATGTTACCGTTACCAATTCAAATGTTGTTAGCAATGCTGCAATAGTTGGAACAAAAGTAGATCCTGACTTTGGAAGTCAAACGATTGAGACTACAGGTGGATGTTCAATAGGTCAGAATATTGTTGTTGGTGGAACAGTTGATGGTAGAGATGTAGCTGCTGATGGAAGCAAGTTAGACGGAATAGAATCTGGAGCCACTGCTGATCAAAGTGCTAGTGAAATACTTACTGCACTTTTAACAGTAGATGGTAATAGCTCTGGAATAGTAGCTCAACAAGCAGGCAAGATTGATATCGGTGGAATAACTACTAACGCATCTAAGCAGGTTATATTCTCTTCTAACAACGCAGGAACAGCAAGGGATTTAGCTGTCGATTCAACAGATAGTAAGTTTACATATAACCCCAGTTCAAATACTTTAGATGTTGATAATATTACTTGCTCTGGAACAGTTGATGGAAGAGATGTTTCCGCTGATGGTTCAAAGCTTGACGGCATTGCGGCTGGTGCAACTAACGTAAGTAATAATAACCAGCTAACTAACGGAGCTGGATACTACGCTTCAGGATCTAGTCCAAGTTTTGTAGATACCTATACAAGCTCTTGGTTTAGAAATGACGGTGCTGGTGAAGGTTTATACAATAGTTCTACGCAACAACACTGGTATTCAGCTGATGCTAACTACTGGAGTTTTGACGGTAACGGTACTTATGGAGGTATTCAGTGCAGAGATGATGGAGCCAGCACAATTAGAGGATATTTCTATTTCAACAATAGCAACAGTATAGGAATATTAGATCAAGGTGGTAACTGGAGAATACAAGTAGAGTCTAGTACCAGAACCAGAAGTTATAATCATTTTACTCCCGGCTCTAATAACACATTTGACTTAGGTGAAAGTGGTCTTAGATGGAGAAACGTATATACAAATGACCTTCACTTATCTAATGAAGGTGGCAATAATGATGTTGACGGGTCATGGGGAAGTTTTACAATACAAGAAGGTGAAGATGATTTATTCTTGCTTAACAAACGCAATGGTAAAAAATATAAATTCAACCTAACGGAGGTATCCTAATGGCAGTTACAAAAACATGGTCAGTCCTTGACCTGAAACGAGAGACTTCAGACAATTATGTTTGTGAAGTGAGATGGAAACTTACAGGAACTGAAGGTGATAAAGCTGTTGAATCAAAAGGTAGAACATTTCTTGAGCGACCTTCAAGCTTAGAAGCTTATGAATCGTTAACAGAAGAAAAAGTTCTTGAGTGGGTTCACGCTAAGATGAATTCTGAAGCTCCTGCTGTTCAAACTGAAACAGCAGTTGAAATCTGGGAAAAACTGATGGATCAAAAAATGGCTGCGTTAAATGCACCCGCTACTGCTACAGGTAAACCCTTTTAATTATGGCTATTAATTTTGCTGACGGTAGTACCCAAAATCATGGGGGAAAAATCGTTCAAATTACACACTACCAACTTGATAGTGTTATCTATTTCAACATTAATAGTGGAGGTGGCTATGTAATAGGTGGTGCTAGTAGTGGATTAACTATCAGCCCTAAGAGTTCAAGTAACAGGATTATCATTATGGGTAATATTGCTACGAGTGAGAATAATATTAACGGTGGTCTTAAGTGGCTATTAAATGGTAGTACTCTTCTTAGTGGCACCGTTATATGGGATGTTGTTACTAGCAGTACTTATATCGGTGGTAGCACTGCTTATACTAATGGTTGGAATACTGCTGATAACAGTACTGGCTGCTCTAGTCAATATGGAGTTGGGCCATGTCCAATTAACCTAATAACTAAAAGCGGTTTAAGTCTTCCAAGTACTTGTTACTTCTCGTTATATGCACAGACAGGTTCTGATACACAGGTTTACATAAATAGACAAAGAAACAATAATGGTGGTAGAGGTGTCTCAGTTTTACACGCCATTGAAGTGGAGGACAGCTAATGAACTTAAATGATTTAAAACCAGATGCTTTGTATGCGTTAAAACCTAATTGTAGTTTTAATGCAAAAATCTCAAAAGATAATGTTTTCAGTTTTGATTGGCTTGAAGCTGATGACTCTGAAAAACCTACTGACGAACAAATCACAGCCAAGGCACAAGAGTTACTAAACGGTTTACCTGCAAAAGAGTTAAGAAGAAAGAGAACTGAAAAACTTGAGTCCTCAGATTGGAGATCAAACTCAGATGTAACAATGTCTGATGAGTGGAAAACTTATAGACAATCATTAAGAGATCTACCAGCTAATTCAACTCCTACTTTCAATGAAACTACTGGTGCTTTAGAAAATGTTACTTGGCCTACTGAACCAACATGAGAAAAATAATTGATGGTATTGCTATTGCATCAGGCGTTGGTCTCATAGCAATACTTGGTGGCGGGGCTTACGGTTACTTTTGGTTCCAAGGAAATAAGGATGCCTTAATGGATAAGGCAATCCAACAAGTAACTAAGTCGATAAAGTTGCCAAGTCTTTCTAGTCCAGCACTACCAACAGCAGCTCCACCTAGTCTTGCACCTCCTAGTTTTAGAAGATAGAAGAGTTAGAGATCTTACGTTCAATCATCTTCCTATATGCAGGGTCGGTTGAATACTTCTCATCATTCATTGCTCTAACAAGTTGATCGTGTGATTCAAACTTCTCACTAGGAGCTGAAGGAGTCTTGCCTCCAATCAAGTTAGGTTCAGTACCAGTAGCTTTGACATACTTACTATGTAGTCCAGCAACTGTAAGCTTGACGACTTCAATGTTTGGATTATTTATACCAACACTAAAGGCACTCTTCTCAGCATCAGATAAAGTTTGGCCAGCCCAGTCCATCATGTTTGCATAGCCTGTATCACCACCATATTCTTCTTTGATGTCATAGATCTGCTGCTCAGTTACTGCACTCTTCTGTTGAATACCAGCAAGGTATGACTCGACTACCTCTTTAGTAAATCCTGCTTTGTTTAGTTCTTCAAATTGTTCACTGGTGAGGGTTCCTTCTTTTTGGAAGTGTTCATTCATCTCCTCATATTTAATGCCAGCCTGTTCAAAGCGTTCACCTATGTAGTCACCATAGATTTCTTTAGCTGATTGAGGTTGGTCTTCAGTTGATTCTTGCTCAGGAGTTTCTTCTCCCTTGCTCATCTTCTGTTGTAGTTCTTGATAAGCCTTCTCTAATTCTTCTACTGAATCATATTTACCAGCTAGCTTTTGTTCTGGTTGCTGTTCAGCATCAGTAGATAAATCAGCAGGACTATCTTTTAGTTCTGTCTTCTCTGTCCCTTGTAATTGTTCTTGATTCTCTGGGGATAGAGCTTCAGTTTCTTCTTGTTTAATTGTAATTGCTTCAGGCATGATAAAAAATGAAAGAGGTCTGTGTAGTGGTGGGGTTAGGAGATAGTAATTTCTCCAGTCTCAGCGTTCTTGCTGATAGTGGGAACGTCTGATTTCTTTTTGCCAGTCTTCTGAACCTTAGCTTCTTTAGGAATAGAAATTTCTTTAGGCTGCGGGGACTTCTCCACCACCGGTGTTACCGCTGGGGATTCCTTCGGCTGCTGCGTCTGCGTCTGGGAGGACGTTGGGTTGGGTTCCTTCTTGGGAGGGGTCAACTCCTGCTGAGTATTGGGGGCCATAGGGTGCGCCTTCTGCTGTGTAATTTTTAACCGCTTGTGCAGCGGCTGGTGAATTCATTAAAGCACTCATCTGTTCCATTTGCTGCTGCTGTTCTTGTGCTTTGGCTTGTGCTTGTGCCTCCTGTTGTAATTGTTGTGATGTTTTAACTAGGTTAGTTGTATCTATTGAAGCACTAGCTGCTAGTCTTCGCAGTGCTTCTTCCATGTTTAGATACTTCATCATTATCTCTGGGCCTAGTGCTTGTTGTGCTGTACCTATGAAATCAACAAGTTTATTCCTATCATCACCTCTACCTATAGCTTCAAGTCCTGTAACAGGTTTAGGATTAACCATTGCATCTCCAGTCTTCTCACTCATAGGCATGGCAGGTATCTTCCTTTGCTTCTGCAAGATATACATCAGCCTTCTAACTAGAGGTAGTTGTAGTTCCTGAGTCAAGATGGAATACAAACCACCGATTGAAGTCTCAAGTTCTTGTGCCATATATCTAATCTCTTCTGCTGTTACTCTTTCACCTGCTCTCTGTACTGCTGTATTTAAAAGGAAAGCAAATGATAAGCGTGATTCAATCCGATCAATAGTATTGGATGCTAATTGTAAGTCGTTAAGTTTTCCTTGGCTTTGTAGAACAGTCACATCATTAGCAGATCCCTGAACTATCGCACCATTTGCAGCATTACTTAGAGTGCGTGGTCGTGTAGTTCCATTGGGATTAACCATGAACAAGACCTTACTCATAGCAGCACTAGCTTCAAGCACACTCTGATAAAGAGATTCAAGTGCTGTTAGATCTCCATACCACTGCTCTATATATGAACGTCCATATTCTTCTGCATCAATTCTTTCCCATCTCAAGGCGATAAAGGGAGAACAATCAGCAGGACACATGCCAGATGTACCAGCTATCTGTTTACCTTTAACCTCTTGATACCAGTAGCATTTATCATTCTCATAATGTACGCATGTATGTATCTTAATTGATTTCTTAGTAGGCCCACCTTGTTCTTGTACTGTCTCATCATCAGGTAAGAATCCTTTTGGTAATGCTTCTGGATATACTTCCTCTTCGATAATGATTTCAGTTATAGATCCCATTGGATCTCGTACAACACAGTACCTATCAAGATGGATAACCCTTATGCCATTTGGGTTTACATAAAGAAGAACATTACCTGCAACTATCAACTGTTTAAATGCTTCGTGCATAGAAGCACGGGCACTCATAGTCTCAAGCATGGACATAACAGCTAGCTCTACCTTGACCAAGGCAGTATCTAACTCTGTCTTCATGGCTGGATCTACATTCTCACCATGAAGTAACAGACTATCTATCTCTAACTTAAAGAAGGGAGAGTTAGGAGGGAAAAGACTAAGTTCTAATTTGGTACTGAGATTACCTAAACCTCTAGCTCCGACTGATTGGTATGGAGTTTTTAATCTGCCATGATCTCCTTGATTAACCTCAGTCATTAGAGAAGGGATCGTTACCTTGGCACAATCTCTAGCTCTTTGAAGATAAGGATCTCTAGTTGTGCAAAGTTGTTGATACCTTGCAGCAGCACTTGTATCTTTCTCTTCAGAATATTTTTTTTCTACTGCATCAACGTCAGTAGTAAGTGTTAGTTCCATTTATGCAGGGATATTAAGGCCACTACCTGCTGGTAAGTCTGTTCTAAATTGTTTTCTACCATAACCTTTCTTCCTAGAAAGAGGATTAGCAATACCAGCAGCATTAGCTCCAGTGATTTCTAGTGCTGATGCCGTTGATTGTGCTACTGGGCTAGGAGCTGGAGCAGGAGGTGCTTCAGCTATAGCTTTTTGTTCTTCATATCTCGCCTCTTGTTCTGCTTTCTGCTCTTCATATTGTCGCTTCTGTTCTTCCATCTGCTCACGTTGCAGATCCAACATATCTGAATTATCAGGTGGATCTGGTCTTCCTCCTCCGCACATAACTAAATACCTTGATTGTTTTGGTCAGTGTAGACGGACATGAGCATCCTAACTACACTCCTTGCACCTCCATAATGCCAGATCTCTCTGTCTTTTGCTTCTAACTCAGGACATTTCTCAGGATATATTTCATCTAACTTCTTAATCAAAGCCTCCTCAATGGGAGGCCAAAGATCTTCTTCATTCATAAGTAGGCTCCCATAATTTAACGTCACCTGTTACATGATTGTACTCTCCATCTCTCAAGATGCGTGTCAACTGTGCAGTCATAACAGCATCTGCATAGGTCTTACCCTTCTTCTTATATGTTTCTAACACCTTGTTCCACATGTCCTTTGGTGATTCCAAATCACCTAATATTTTCTCTGCTGTTTTAGGGCCAACGCCACTAAGACCTGCAATATTATCAGTCGCATCACCTTGTAATACTTGTAACATCCAGTTCTTATCTGCTTTCTTTCTTGTTATTAATTCAAGATCATCTTTAGCTAGCAAGGTACACGGTACACCTCGCATATCTTTATCAACAGAAACAATTATTGGATTATCATATTGTCCACCGGTAGCAAGTAACGACATAACATCATCACCTTCTAAGTTAGGGAAACTAATTGAGTGATAATAGTTAGCTACTTGTTCTCTTACTCTCTTTAATCCTAAAGGTTTGCGCTTGCCTATCCTATTTGTTTTGTAATCTTGAGAGACTGAGTGTCTAAAGGTTGGGTACTCACTGAAGCACATGATTACTTGACCTGAATCTTCAGCTATACCTTGGTACTGTTCAACTTTGTACTGAACTAATTCATGTACTTCCTTCTCATCTAGGTGAAGGGAGTGATGCCACTCATCCCATCTATAGTCATGCTCGCAAGCACAACAAGATGAGTAGATCAAATGGTCAGCGTCAATTAATAAAGTCATGGTGGGTTAAAACATTGGGACAGATAGACGACCTGATTGGTCAGAGTAGAGAAGCTTATCGGCTTCACCTGTTGAACCACAGTGCCTGTTCTTAAGGACTGATAGTTGCAGTGAGCTACGTTCAGCAGCGTCACCTTGTTGATTTCTTGATGCACTAATCACTGCTGAACTAAGCTGAGCTAGTGAATGTGATCCTCTTAAATGGCTAAGCGAGACCTTGGTTCCCTCTTCATGGCCTCTACCCTCTGGTCTCTTCAAGTGGCTAACAAGAAAGAGAGTGATACCAGTAGCTTCAACGATCTGCCTAAGCTTAGTGACAGTGACATCAAGAGTCCTTCGCTCATCAAGGTCATTGAGCAAGGCACTAACGACAATGGAAATGTGGTCAACAAAGACAACATCTACATTCTCTACCTTCGCAAGGTATTGAATCTGTTGGCAAAGAGTATCAGGATCCATTGAACCAAAGTGATCGTATAGATGTAGTCGGTGTGTAGAACACAGACGATCAAAGGATTCTCTTAGCTCCTCCTCTTCAGCTAAGGAAGAGTCAAGGTGAATAGGTTTAGATAGATCAACTGCAATGATGCCTTGCAACGTGCGTTGGATACTTTCTTCTAGTGCTATGTATCCAACTCTTAATCCTCTAGTTAAGAAGTGATGGCATAACTCACGACATAAACTACTCTTCCCTGTTCCTGATCCTGCTGTTATTAGATTCATCTCATGCTTACGAATACCTCGCAGCATCTGATTAAGTTGAGGCCACGGATAAGTACAGATAGAATCAGCACCCTTCTTAGTTACCTCATCCCAACAGTCAGCACTATCGACTATCCCTTCAGGTTTAACTGGGATAGCTTTCCATAATATGTCCTTAAGTTCATCTCCTTTACCTGCAACGAGCATATCGTTGGCATCTTTGTAATCTCGTAGTCGTGCAATAGCGACTGGTACGCCAGCCAAAACTTCCGTTGCCTTGATGGCAGCTTCATTACCTGCTGTATCGTTGTCGAAACAAAGTACTGTGCGAAGATGACCTGCGAGCCATAGCTCATTCATTACTAGATATTTGCTAGCACTCTGCGCTCCACTTGGCAATGAAACTACAGGAAACTTGTTGCCTTGTATCTGTGATGCAGCCATACAATCCAGCTCACCTTCAGTCACGACACAGAAGACTTGGCTTTGATTAGTCTGTCTCCATAGACGTTGACCAAACAGTTGGATCTTGGCCATATCTCCTAGCCAAATGAACTTCTTGTCTTTGAATCGGAGGTGTTGAGCTACATCTTTACCGGTGTGATCTTGATATGTTGCCACCTGAACGGGCTGGCCGTTGTATTCAGCTAGCCCATATCCATATAGTTCGCAGGTTTCTTTAGTGATTCCTCTTTTAGGTAAGGCTTTGTAAATGATGCGATCTTTAGGGATCAGTGGTTTAGTTGCCTTCTCTTTCTTGAAGGGATTAAGCATAGGTTTCTTAGGGATAAAGGGTTTGCTTTCTTTCTTGTTGGGTTGATACTGATAGCCACAACCAAAGCAGTGGGCATGGCCGTCATCAAACCACGCAAGATTGTCCTTGCTATCACACTCAGGACAAGGACTTTTCTTTAGGTACTTGCTTTTCTCTTTCATTGTTCTCCCAGTGTTGGATTAATAGACGCAACTCTTCTATTCTTTTGAGTGCATAATCCCTGCGTTCACTGTGATTCATACCAGTTATCAGGGATAGTGCCGTGGCTCCAGATGAATCCATTTCTTGTAGCCCATTGGCCATAAGTAATAGACTTCTTAGCTCGGCTGATTTTTTCTTTGGCGTTTTGAAAGCACAGTCTTATATCCAAGTGAGGATGTTGTGCTTTCACGCATAGCATTTTGCGTCTGTCATTTGGTGAGAAGAATCCCTTGGTCTCTACTATCACACCGTTGGGCAATATAAAATCGGGTTTATATTTTCCCTCCCATGTGTAGTCAAGGACAAGGGACTCATAACTAAATGAGACACTACGCTTGTTAAGGCTGGCAGCTACACCAGCCTCAAACTTACTTCTATATTTAGAAGCTTGACGCATCCTCATTTGAGGGTGAGAACGGACTGGTTGAAGGTGACTCTTCCAATGAGTACGATCCTTCTTCTTTAGAGAAGGGATTGGGAGCTGAACCACCTTGCTTTTGGTACTCAACGAATGATGTTATTTGTACTGAGTTAAGGTTAAGTGCAAGTCCAACACCTGAACCAGTGTGGTTATAAGGTGAAGCACTAAATGCAATACGTCCAGTAGAAGTAGGATCTACATTGGCTAATGGTTTTGATTTCTCAGATGAGATTTCCCTAGCCTCAGTGTCATATAAACGTGGAGCTTCACGTTCAAATGTTGTTCCATCTTTTCTATTAACACCCTTCTGTTTTCTCTTGCACTTAATAAAGTAAACCTCCATTGGTTCACCTTGGAACTCACTCAACTCATCATTCTTTAATAGCTTGAGAGTCTTGGAGTCACAGTATCTATATCCGAAAGGCATAAACTCTTGAAGCTTGAACTTCTTACTAGGCTCAGCCTCTTTAAGTTCTTTCTTGTAGTCGTTAAAGAAACCTTCAAGACTAGCAATGAATTGTTCAGCCTCTTTATTGGTAGGCTTTCCATCTTTAAGAGGGATGATGCCGGTGATCTCCCAGCGTGGATCATTCTCCTCAATGGTTGATAGTTTATGTGGAGTTATAAAGGCATAACTCAAGTTGCATTTAGGAGTGATGAATTCTTTTAGATTCATGTGATGAAATAGGTTGATTGTTTAACTGATGATGGATCGAAGTCACCTGCTACTGGAGTAGGTGGTAACTCTTTTCCTTTTGTTGTGTCGATCTGATTGGTGAATTGATTAGTGATGTGACTAAGCCAAGGTTGCTTATACATCTCAGCAAATGTCCACCTAACTGAGTCTCTTAGCTGACTCATCTCACCTGCCGTGGTTACAAAGCAGTCATGGATACCTCCTATGTTTTTAACTCCACTGACCTGAGCATGGATAGTAGCGAAAGCCATGTGACTGGAATCCAATGAGTGAATGACGTTAGGACTAAGGGAATTGGACATCCTCTTAGTATCTAAGTCTTTAAGTTCTTCATTGGCACGTATATCTAAGTGAACATCAGATAGATAGTTCAATTGAATGCGTGTCTTCCTTACATCCTTGTAGTCCTGCTCAACTGGTAGTCCAGCAGGTGTCCACCATTGCAAGGCAGTGTTTTGTTGGCCAGCTTTACGACCAATGGATTTAAACCATTGCATAGCCTTGACCGCTGGCTGGATCAAGGCAGTCGCCTCTTCATGGAGGATCTTTGCCATGAAGTGAACCGTTGTCATGGCTCCCTTCTTAGTAGTCCATCCTCCATTTGTATATAATTCTTTCCCTCTTTTCTGTGCCCAGTCATAAGCAAAGTAGTAACTCGCTGTTCTTGTCGCTGAGTATGGAGTACACATCACTATATTCTTTGCAAGGCTACGGTCAGGTTGCAGTTCAAGCCAACGTCTAGCTCTATAGTCAGTGCTATCTCTTAGTCTTTCATTAACCTTACTCATTACCGTTGCATATATATCTTGAGGTTGAGCTGAGTCAGTGAGGTTGACCATCTTACCCATGTCATCACGCAAGAAAGCTGAGTAATGCTGTATCCCTGAGCAACTACAATCCAAATTGATAGCGTGATTAGAGATGTGTCCATATCCCTCACGTTTAAAGAGATAGTAAGCACGACAGAAGGATAAGAACTGCCAAGGTTTATCAGCCCTCATCCAGAACTCAGCGTTAATCCAAGGATCATTGCCAGCTCCAGTGATTAGCTGTTCTCTCTCTCTTACCCAGTCAACACGTGTATCAAACGTTGACTTCAATCCATATAGGTTTGCACCATGTATGCGTAGCCAATTGAGATCATCCTCATTCTTGATAGGTGTGCCATGAGCAAAAGTAAGTAGACTCCTTGCTACATCATTACCTTGAGGGTTTAAGAATGGTGGTCTGTCATAGTAACGACCACGAAAATCTAGTTGCTTAACGAAATAGATTTCATCCTCATCTTTAAACTTATCTGCTACCCATATCAACTTACGTTGTGCTATCCGTGTGCTTCTAGTCCTATCGTTCTTCTCATGTAGGTATTTAGCTTGCAGTCTCCACCTGAATACATCAGGGTGATCCTCATCTAAGTGCTTAGGATATGGAGGTATAGCCCATCCATTAGCAGGTAACAAGCAACCAATCTCTAGGTTGTTGTCATACGCATGGTTGACTTGAGTTAATGCCCAATCATTTATCTTCCACGCTGTTTCCTGTTGTATGTTAGCTGCCTTATAGAATGGCTCACTTCCATTGGTATGCTTAGCGACTAGCTTGTTATTACTCTTTAAGAATTTAGATTGAACAGCTCCTGTTAGGTAGCCTCCATCAGTAGGGCTAGTCCAAGGTCTTGGCTTGACATACATAGGTAGGTAGTTAGGAGTCATCAACTCTTGTTTATTCTTTACGTCATTGATCCAGTCCATGCACTCCTTAGTTGCCTTGACTACCCGTCTTGCTGGCTTATATGCATAGTCGATTTCAATTGTTATTAGTCCAGTCTCTCTAGCTATCAGTTCAACTAGGAATAAACCTGACGCTAGCTTCTCTCTTGCAGTCCAGTTATCTGTGTGTTGCATCCTTCTAATGGTTGCCATCTTATGTGCCTTACGACTCCTACCTCTATTGAACTTGAACAACTCATCTTTAGTAGCACGATCAAGCATGGTTTCTATCCATACCTTGTCCATGACATCACGACATACAGCATGGAGTGTTGGTGATGCACTCAATGAGTCAAGGATTGTCCTTACTCCTATAGCTGCGAGTTGTTGAGGTGGTAGTTCAATGAGTGGAGTAAGCAAGGCAAATGTTTTACCTGCCTTACCTGCTTCAATCTTCTTACGAACTGACCTGATATGTGGGATGAGTGTTGCTGTTCCATGTGCAGTCAACACCTCACCATGATTAGACAAGCTTTCCATCTTGCCTTTGCGTTGGATGTTCTCAATGATCTTTACTCTGTCCTTACCCAGTGTTGTCATCCATCTTTCCAACGCTATCTGATCTGCCTTAGTCCTCATAGGGATACCAAAGCAACGTCCTTAGTTTTACCGACATGACATTCAAGTCTTTAGTTCTATGTATGTAGCTTGCATAGCTCTAGTGCTAGCTGCTTCTACCTTTTGCTCTATCCATCCACGCAATAACTCTGAGTCACTGAGTCCCTTGAGTTGAGCTACCTCTTTAACTATCTGAGATACAGGAGGACTAAGCATGATGATGTGCTTGACCTTGGCTGGTACTGGGCTGTTAGTTTCTTCAGTCATGGAAATAAAATTTACGTAAGGTGGATTCAATTAAAAGATTAGGGACTGTTGGTTCAGGAAATTCTTTCTTCAATAGATCTTGAAATCTTTTTTCCTGTATCTCTTCCCATCTAGGAGCTGGCATTGATGGTGCATCAACAATCATCTGCCAATGGGTTGCATCTTTAGGTAGATGCTCCCAACTAGCTGACATAGACCAACCATTCATTTGATAGTTGACTTGTCCCTCGTTGTTAGCGTGCTTAAGAGTTGGTTGGGATTCAGTTAATAGAATCCAAGGATGATCGGACATTGCGGTGGGATTTGAATTTAATATGGAGGCCAGTCACTAGGCCATGTTGAGGATGTGTCGTTAGGTATCGCTTGTCCCATAAGTACAAGCAAGTCATGTACCTAGCACGCCACTTGTTCTGCTCTACTGTTACTTCTTGCATTGAGTGCAGTTCCAAAGTTGCATAAGAGAATAGCTAACTGTGAGCTAGGTTTACGTTGATAGTTCTGCTCATACCAGTCATTAACAAACTCATACATCTCCTTGTTGGCTGTATATCCTGAATAAATGTACTTAGTGGGCATCAGTAGTAATGGTGGCTTATTAAAGGTAGGCCAAGGTGTACCAGTGGTAAACCTTGGCTACATAAACAGTTACAATTCATCTACCATAAGCACCGATATTGCGGAGCAGTATATATAAGAGGATGATGATGCAGACAAGAGCAATGAAAGAATTCATGGGCTAACCATTGGTAGTGTTCTTCTTATGTGGAGAATTGATTTAAGTGGAGGGTTGACACGCCTAGCCTTTAGCATTCCGCACTGTTATCCCTCCCAGTCTCATCTGTCTCAATCGTGAAAGTTAGGTATAAAAGTTTCCATTTCCGGTAGGTCTGTCACCATCCAGTACCCGCACTTATTCCCGTTGCTATCTCTTACCGGCTGCTCTCCTTCTCCTAGGTAGTCAACCTCTAACCCGTTTGATTCATAGCTTTTGGATGCAAGCTTAGTGAGGATCTTTGCGACCTCATAACCGGACATGCCACCATCAAAGGCGGCGTTGTCCATATCTATTTCTATTGATAGTTTCATGGCAAGTGAAAGTTTTGTTGATGTAGTTGGCAAAAGGTAGTAGCTAATTGATACCAATAACTGTCTGGATCAAAGCCTCGCTCTTCTATGTCATCATTCCAGAAGGGAACGTGAAGAGCTAAGCCTTGGAACCAGTCCCGAGCTGCTAGAGCTAGCCCTACTCGCTGGACGTTCCAACCGTACTCATTAATAAATCTATCCCATGCGTAGCTGAAGGACTCTTGATCGCTCCAGCTGGGCTGATAAGCATCCTCTAGCTTGATAGCTTCGAGGATGATTTCTTTTAGTTTGGCGTTCATCATACGGCCTCCACTTGATAAGTTGGGTAGTTGTTTAGTGCATGGAGTAGCTCTTTCTTGTGAGGTGACTGCATCCAAACAACATAGGCTTCAACCTTCTTAGCTGGCCAAGGCTGGTAGCCTTCACTGCCTCCTATTAGATAGGCAGTGTCGGTTACTCCATCAGGTCTTGTGATGCTTACGGCTTCAGGGTTGTAACCAAAGCGATCAACAAAGAACTGTTGAGCTGTATTAGATAGCATTGATTAACTGTGGTAGGTGTTCATTAGTCACTATACATATACTATTGATATACTCCCGATATACTTCACACTAATTAACAATTGATCCTCCTCCCTACCCTCCTTTGCTCCTCCTCCCTCTGTGCGGATATTCTCGGTCAGCCTCCACCAATCTAATGCTGGATGCCATGAGTTAACGAGGGGCACCCCGAATTAAGCCGATATTTTGAACATAGATGGGGGGAGGGATTGGCCGGTGCCTATACGATTACCCCCTCAGATTTTTGTAATAAAAAAGTAGTGGGGAGCCAATGGTAGGAATAGGTAGTTCTTCATATGTGGAGAAAAGGGAAAAGGGGTTATATTTTGTGTGTTAACCGACCAAGATCCCCAGTTGTTGAGTAGAGTGGTTAACAAGAGGAGGCTTCCTGTGGTGGGTAGGCCTCCTTATTTATTGATATAGTGGAGTTATGGGAAAGAAAACTACTACGGATGTATTGAGTGAGCTGCATGAAGGCTTAGCTCATTTATTTTTAGAGAGGTTGAAGGAAGGGGAGTTAGGTACAGCGGAGTTAAATATTTTGAGACAGTTTCTGAAGGACAATCAGATTAGTTCTCAGCCAGCAGAAGGGAGTGAGTTTGGTGAATTAGCAAAAGCTTTGCCAGATATAGAGAATGTAGTTTCGTTAAAGAAGCGTAGAGCGTAATGAGTAAGAGATGGCAGAAGTTACCGCTTCCGTATAGCGATGACTTCCGATATTTTCTTGTATTGGTGTGGAGGCATTTGCAATTACCAGATCCAACACCGATCCAGTTGGATATTGCAGAATATATGCAGGATGGGCCGAAGAGAAGGATTATTGAAGCTTTTCGTGGAGTAGGAAAGAGCTGGATGGCAGCGGCTTACGTCCTATGGCTGTTAAGGAACGACCCACAAAAGAAAATAATGGTGGTGTCGGCATCAAAGACAAGGGCTGATGACTTTGCACAGTTCTGTTTAAGACTGATCCGAGAGATGCCTTTGTTGCAGTGCCTCGATCCTGACCGTGATGAACAGAGAAGTGCGAGTAATAGGTTCGATGTCCGTCCTTCGATCCCTGACCAAAGCCCATCGGTGAAATCTGTTGGGATTTTTGGCCAGTTAACCGGCTCCAGAGCTGATTTGATTCTTGCTGACGATGTGGAAGTTCCAAATACAGCGTGGACAGTGGGGATGAGAGAAAAACTTTTGTCATCTGTTGGTGAATTCAACGCAATCCTTAAGCCCGGAGGAGAAATTCTCTTTCTCGGAACTCCGCAAACTGAAGAAAGTATCTATAACAAACTTAGATTAAGAGGTTATCAATGTCGAATCTGGCCTTCTCGTTATCCTGCTAATCCTGAACGATATGGTGATGCACTAGCTCCTTGTATTGCTGGTGAAGTTGCTCTTAAGAAAGGTGATCCTACTGACCCCGGTAGATTCTCTGAATTAGATTTAGTCGAAAGAGAAGCAAGTTATGGTCGATCTCAATTCAACTTACAGTTCCAACTTGATACAACTCTTTCTGATTTAGAACGATTCCCTCTTCGATTAACTGATTTAGTCGTAATGGAATTGGATGACCACGCTCCTGAAAAGATTGTTTGGTCGTCAGGTGCTGAATATAGAGTTAGTGATTTACCAGCCGTAGGTTTTAGTGGAGATTATTACCACAGACCAGCTTTCTTACACGGTGATTGGATTGAATTCCAAGGATGTGTCATGCACATTGACCCATCTGGTAAAGGAGCTGATGAAACAGCCTATGCAATTGTTGCTCACCTCAACGGTAATCTATTTGTATTAGAGGTCGGTTCATTTAGAGAAGGTTATACGGAATCTGTTTTAGAAGGTTTAGCTCAAGCAGCTAAAAGACAAAAAGTAAAACTAATTCTCCTTGAAGATCAGTTCGGTCAAGGTATGTTGGCTAGCCTTTTACAGCCTTATCTTAGAAAAATTTACCCTTGTACGATTGAACCCACTAGAAGTAACGTCCAAAAAGAAAGAAGGATTATTAATGCTCTTGAACCTGTATTAAACCAGCATAGATTAATAATGAATAGGTCGGTAATTGAAGTAGATGCTAAAGCTAGAGAAAATGATCCAGTTGAAAAAGCCCTGTCATACCAACTGTTTCATCAATTAACACATATAACTGTAGAAAAAAATTGTTTACAACATGATGACAGATTAGATGCTTTAGCAGGTGCAGTTGAGTATTGGAACGAGTCTCTTGCTATAGATGAAGATAGAGCAATTAAAGAACGTGAATCAGAACTTTGGGATCTTGAACTGGCTGCTCACAAGGGGGATATTGAGGGAGCCTTGGATGCCAAAATCCTCGGAATACCACTCGACCAACTCCAAAAAACGGGTGCAACAGGAGAAGGATGGTTCTCACTTACTGGAAAACATTAAGCCTAGATACTTTGTTGTTCGTTTACCTGCTTATTTCGTTGGATATGTAGAAAGTACAGGGGGTTTTCAAACTGTTGTCTTAGCTAAAACGCCTAATGAAGCATTTGATCTTGCATGTGAAAGCGATGTGTGGGAGGTTTTAACCTTTTTAGTAGAAGATGTAAGAGTTTTCCCTAAAGATCCTCGCTAACTTCTCCATTTTCTAGGTTCTAAAGCTGCTACCTGTTTCTCAAGTGAGACTACTCGGTGAAAGAGTTCACGAATGTCTCGATCTTTCCTTGAACTGTTGTTGCTAATAGCTACTACAACGGTGGTCGCTGCTACACCAACGAGTGCTGCCCATATCTCGTTCATTACGCTAATGTTGGATTGTATTTCATTTAGTTTATGTCAGACTCACAGACCGTTCCTCCTTTAGACACCAAGGAGGAAAAGAAAAAGAATGTTTTTCAAAAGCTGGAAGAGATTACTCCAGATAAAGAAGAACAAGTTGCACTCATTGGAGTTGCTGTCCGTTTGGGAATTGTCATTTGGAGCGGATTTATCTTGACTCTTGCATACGTTGATCTTCCCGGCTTCCAAAAACAGAATTTTGATCCCACATTTATAGCTTCGGTTTTTACAGGAGCTTTAAGTACCTTTGGTTTGGCTACAGCTAAAGATAAAAGCAAAGGTAATGGCGTAAGTAAGGAAGATATGGAAGCTATGATTGCTAAAAGCAATACACAACAGGCTGAGCAAATCATTAGAGTACAAACTCCTTTAACCATTAATGGAGCTGAAGTTGTTAAGACTGATCCCATTACTGGTAAGGATATAGATCCTGTTACTGGGAGGTTTAAAGAATGAAATTATTAATATTCCTATTGTTTCTTGCAGCTCCTGCTAGGGCTGATATAACCCATGCAATAACCACTAGCACTCAGCTAACGGTTAACGCTGCTGCAACTCAGGCTCAAAGAATCGGGTCGAGTTTTTCAGCAGCAGGTTCTAACGTGGATACAACTGATGGCACAACTGCAGGAACCGTCTCGGTTGGGACAATTACGAGTGGCGTTTATTCGCCTGGAACGATTGCTGCAACGCAAGATAACGCAGGAGCCGCCTTCTCGTATTCCCAAAGTTATACTCAAGCGGATGCAGTCCCTACTTCGGCTCCCTCGGTAGGAGCTGTAGGGAATTTTTCTAACGTAACTTCTACAGGTGCAGGAGTTGCAGGTAGTTTAGCGGGTACGATTACAAGCCAAGGTGTATTAACACTAACCGCAGGTGGGGCTGGAACTTCTGCGATTGGAAGTGTTGAGAGTGCTATAACTATTAAGTGATGAAGCGGCTTCTGCCACTGTTATTACTTATACATTCTCCGGCTTATTGTGTACCTGTTGTGCCAAATTTCACTTCAGGGACAATGCAGTCCACTACGAGAACGACTAGCGTAGTAACAGAAAATATTGTTTCTCACGATTACTCTGGCTATCAATATTCTTTAAATGGTTCAAATATTTCTATTGATGGAAACTCAATTGCACCTGACCCTACGAATGTATCCACCACTGTTGAAGGACAATCACACACATGGACTGGATTAGACATCAATTCCAGAGGAAACGTCACGATTACGAATCAAGGTCAACCCTTTCAATTCGTAGAAACTTATCGTGGGCCATCGCTCCAAAATGTAACGAACATTCAGAGAACTACAAATATAGAGTCCGTCACAGAAACTACCTCGGTCTTCTCGCAGTAGTTCTTTTATATGGAGGGAGTGCCGCCGCACAGACCAGTTCGACGGCAGCTCCCGTTGCTAATAGTAGTGGCAGCGTGACCAATATGGGAATCCAAAATCTGCCCGGAAATAGTGTTACTAATCATTACGGAGGGAACATAATATGCCAAGGCCCAATGTTAACTATCTCGCCATTTGCTACCGATTCACATTCATTTAGTACTCCTAGAGAGTATTGGTATGATGCGCCCTCGTACAACGATGATGGAACACTTAGTCATCATGTAGCTACTAGGACTGGACAAAAAGATAACTTCGCTTTAAACCTTGGTATATCTGCAAACTTCTCTATTCCACTAGACAATTCATTACAAAGAAGATGTAAGTCTGCTGTAGATAAACAGTTAGCTTTACAGCAAGAGTTAGTTAACTTTAAGCGATTAGATTTTGAAATTACAAGACTGAAGAACTGTGGAGAATTAAAGTTAGCAGGTATAGAATTTACTCTTGATTCTCCTTATCACAAGATTTGCAAAGATATAGTTGTGAAGCCCAAGATGGGACAAGTCTTACCGCATAGACATACACTTAAACCTTTAGAGGTGGTAAGCCCCTCTTCTCTCGATAAGCGTTAGATCTTTTTTCTGATTGTGTTAAAGGTCTAACTGGTTTACCTAAAGCTTTTTTAACTCGATTAATAATCTGTTTAACGATTGGTTTTACTACCTTTAAAAGCAAAGGAGTAGCAAGAGCCGCACTTGTAGCAATAAGAGTAATGCCAGTAGTGCTGACAACTTGAGGGGCAGTTGGTATAGCATTAACGATTTGTTGTGTCGTTGTTAACTTCTTGTACTGCGTAACACAGCGATTGCCAATCAATTGATACCCAATTATTTCTTTCCGGCCATCTTCGATTTTAGTTCCAATTTCTGCTGCACCAACAGGCGGGCAATCCTCGATCTTCGAGGCGGGCGGTGGGTCTGATGCTGGGATTTCTGGTTGCGGGTATCTTTGTTCATCTCCCTTTGGTGGATATATAAGTTCCTCTGGTGTGTAATCCATTGCGTTGTAGCTTGGATACCCCGCTTGGCATAAGACAACATTTCCTTTTGGATCATTGTTTACTAATGCAGAGTTCTCCCTATTACTCTTTCGTGCTTCAACGCATCCCGGCATATCAATAACAGGAAAACCTAAGTTAACTGTGACTGGTGCTGGGACTTGTAGAGACTGAGGTGGCTGTATTTGCCACACTCGAATAACAGGATGAGCTACTGGCTGTATTCCTATTTTGGGTATTCTTGATCCATTGTCCATGTCTAATTATTTGTCGTCTTAGTTCTTTGCAATGAGAACATTGACAAGCTATTTCTTCCATTAAATTAGTAAACAATAGCTTCTTTGCTAATATTTAACTACCTAGACCCTTTTACAAATACAACGGCCCTTTGCGGAGGACACCCAGAGTAAATGAGAAGCAGGTCGGGTAATAACAACCCAATTCTTTTTATTTATCTAGGTCATTTTGTATGGCTAACTTTACAGCTTCGAGGCTGGGTTATGTAAATAACACCGGTACTGCGAACTACGCTAATCTTAATGCTTTATTCTTGAAAGTCTTCTCAGGGGAAGTGCTTTCAGCTTTTCGTAAAGCTACTGTATTTGAAAGTCTTCATACAGTTAGAACAATTGCATCAGGAAAATCAGCCCAATTTCCAATAATTGGACTTTCTTCAACTGCATACCATACGCCGGGCACCCAGTTGACAGGCAACGCAATCAAACATGCGGAAGCCACTATCAACATAGATGACAAACTTGTATCCAATGTTTTCATTGCAGACATTGATGAAGCCAAGAATCATTATGATGTAAGATCTCAGTATTCATCTGAGATGGGCAACGCATTAGCTTATACTTTTGATCAAAATGTAGCGGCAATGGTTGCACAAGCGGCTCGTACTGCTACAAACTTTAATACTGATTTACCGGGTGGTACTCGTATTAAGATTGTTGCTGGTAGTAAAGCTGCAATTACTGGTGCCCAATTAGCTACTGCAATGTTCTCCGCTGCTCAGCAGATGGACGAGAACAACTTGCCTGAGAACGATAGATACTGCGTTATGGCTCCTGCCGAGTACTACAAACTCGCTCAGGTAACAGACGTTATCAACCGTGACTGGGGCGGCCAAGGTGCTTATGCAGATGGAACAGTATTGAAAGTAGCTGGACTACATATCATTAAGTCCAATCATCTTCCAACTACAAACCGTTCTGCAACTACTGGTGAGAACAACACCTATCACGCAAACTTTACTGACAGTGTTTCACTTGTGTTCAACAAGCAAGCTGTTGGTACTGTGAAGTTGATGGATCTCAAGATGGAGCAAACTGGATCTGATGTTCA